>Ga0207992_1001091_pt1 | contig 12593 bp, 15 predicted proteins | sample ETN02SmetaG_FD_185788 | JGI IMG/M metagenome (GOLD analysis project Ga0207992, IMG submission 185788) | Marine microbial and viral communities from oxygen minimum zone, Eastern Pacific Ocean - ETNP2014F10-02SV255 (SPAdes) (version 2) | ecosystem: Environmental > Aquatic > Marine > Oceanic ...
TTGTGGGGATCAATTTGCTGAGGGAGGGGTTGGACATTCCCGAAGTCTCATTGGTTGCAATCTTCGATGCTGACAAGCAGGGTTTCCTCAGAAACGAACGATCATTGCTACAGACAATAGGAAGGGCCTCTAGGAATGTGGATGGGTCCGTAATTCTGTATGCAGACTCGGTCTCTCCTGCAATGGAGGCAGCAATCAGCCAGACTGTGAAGAGAAGGTCCCTCCAGGGAAAGCACAACGAAGAGAATGGGGTCGTACCAAAGACCATCCAGAAGGCACTCCCTGAAATGGGGGCCGAGATCGCCGACCTACTCTCAGGTGTTGCAGGAACTGGGAGCAGCGGAGGTCGGAGAATGGTTGCCAAGCCCCCGGGTAAGAAAGGTTTGGAAGGCCTTGCCAAGAGATTCGGCCTGGGTGCAGGGGTTTGGAATTCTTCGGATTCCGTACTTGAGAATGTCAGCCAGCCAGAATGGGTCGGGGACCCTGAAGGATTGGAAGACGAGGGCGAAGATCAGTCAGTTCTCATTTCTAGGTTGGAAAAGGAGATGAAGCAAGCGGCGGATAGGCTTGACTTCGAGAGAGCGGCTAACCTGAGGGACAGAATCTTCAATCTTCATAATGCGACCAATTGAAGCCAAGTGTCCAGTGCGGTCCCCATGGGCGGATACTCACGAGACGACTTTGACGTTCCAGTCGAGGACTATGACTTCTCAAGCGTATCCGACGTTCGCAGTCTGATTGACCAGATGGGTAGGGCGGGTGGTTTCACAGCATCGAAGTTGTCACGTGCCAGAGATATTCTGAGGAAGGCGATTTTGCAATCTGATGAAGAAGGGAATCTCAATTGGCTTTCATTCCCAGCCTGTCTTTGTGCCACAGGAACCAGGGGATTCTTCGTTGAGGCATTGAAGAGAAGAGCATACAACGTCGTTGTCACCACATGTGGCACTCTTGATCATGACATAGCAAGGACATTCAGAGACTACTTCCATGGTGATTTCAGTCTGGACGACATTGCCTTGGGCAGAGAAGGCCTGAACAGATTGGGCAATGTAGTGATTCCTAACGAATGCTATGGAGAGATACTAGAGAGGGTCCTGCTCCCTTGGCTAAGTGAGATTGAGGATGAGAGGAAGGCGAAGGATAGTAGCAACCCCTGGAGGGGTTTCGGATCAGTGGAACTTTGTTGGGCAATAGGAGACCGGATAGATGATGAGAGTTCACTATTGCACTGGGTTGCAAAGAACAGGATCCCAATGGTTATCCCGGGCCTCACTGATGGTTCAATAGGATCACAATTATTCATGCATAGGCAAAGAAGCCCTGACTTCATGGTAGACGTCCTAGCAGATGAGCAGGTTCTATCTGACCTTATTTGGACTGCAAATGAAAGTCATGGACTAATGATCGGAGGAGGTATCTCGAAGCATCACGTAATTTGGTGGAACCAATTCAGGGAGGACTCTGGAATGGATTCGGCTGTCTCTATTACAACTGCACCGGAGTATGATGGGTCACTATCTGGTGCTAGACTCAAGGAAGCAATTTCTTGGGGGAAAATCAGACCTGAGGCGGATCAGATTGTCGTTGAGGGCGAAGCGAGTCTGATTCTTCCACTACTCGGATCTGATCTATTTCGGAATGATTGAGAAGTGTGCCGGAGAAACGGCTATTAATCTGCTTTTTCCGATGTGATGATATGTCAGTTAGAGGAATGATTCAGGACATGATAAACGAATTGACCGATGCTCTCGGTGACGCCGAGAAGCATGACTCTGGGAATAATGCTGCAGGTACACGAATACGAAAGGTAATGCAGACATGCAAAGGTTTTGCCCAAGATGTTAGAGTGAAGGTTCAAGGCGACAAAAACTCACGTTGAGTTTTTTGCGCTGGCTATCATTTCCATCAGAGAAACTCTCATTGGTGTCAATGGATGCCAACCATCTCCCCCGGATCTAATCAGAGCTTCGTGGAGTTTGCTTAGGTCGGGTCTTTCTTCGATCTCCGAATGTAGCCCTCTAACTGGACTGGGGACTTCGGACAATGATTCAATGGTATGAGAATGATTGATTGAATTATTGTAACGATCCCACAATACTCTGATTTCGTCTGTGACATCTTCCATTTCCCACGCCCTTCTACCGCACATCGTATAGTTTCCATTGGGCATATTTTCTTTCTCACTCAAGCAAATTGTAGAAATCGCGTCGACTACATCCCGTACGTTAACCCAGTATCTGATATTGGATTCCGGATCTGGTTTCTTTCCAATCATGATTTTCTCAATCCAATCGGTCATAACCGCATTCCCCCATTTCCCTCCGCCATTTGGAATTATGACATCAGATAATTCGAATACAATTCCTGAATCGGGGGATCTAGAACCTAGAGGGACGATTGCGATGTCACTGCCCTCCTGGCTGTCGATCTGAATCGTTACATCTGCCCTTTCTGGTTCGGCAACGAGTCGTGCTCCAGACCTCTCGAGCCTTGCCTCCAGGGCTTCTCTGAGTCCGTCTGATGAACCTGAAACATGCACACTTCTGGGCATGGAAACGCATCTGTTTAGTTAACCTCGATAGTCTTAGACGTGAAATTCAGGAGTGCTTCCCTCAGAATATCCACGATCATATCTATCTCCTCGGAAGTTATTGCGAAGTGGGGAGTAAATCTCAGAGCATTCTGGCCCCCGTGGATTACTCCGAGACCATTGTTCCTGCACCATTCTTCCACATATCCGAATCCAACCACAGGGAGTTTCTCTGGGTCTAATTCGGCACAAAGGAGGAGCCCTGTTCCTTGAACCTCAGTAATCGTACCAGGTATCTCCTCGGCGAGTGCTCTCAATTTAGCAACGAATTCAACACCCCTTTCCTTGATGTTATTCCTCAATTCTGGGGTTAGTCGGTCAAGGACTGAGACTGCAGTTTCCAAAGCTCTTGGATTCGTCGTCATAGTATTCCCATAAATTCCTACGACGTATAATTCAGCGGCCCGCTCGGAGAGACCGACGACTGAGAGTGGGTATTGGCCGGCATTAAGGGCCTTTGACCAAGTCTCCATGTCTGGAACCAAACAATCCTCAAAACCATCATAATCAACGATACTTAGGCATCCTTGTCCTCTCAGTCCGGCTTGGATTGAGTCAACGATTAGCATACTCCCATGCTGCGAACAAAGAGTTCTGGCTAAATCATAGAACTCCCTAGTTACGCAGAGCCCAGGATTGCCCTCGCCCATCACGGGTTCCATAGCCATCAATTCGATGAAGAAGCCCTCTTTATCCGCACGCTCGAAAGCAGATCTGAGTGAGTCTAGATCGTTGCTTGGTACGAAGATTACGTTATCCCTCTCACGGAATGAGGCTAGATTCTTCTCGTACTTCTCACTGCACGAGTCTGAAATCTGAGCAGGCCTTTGCGTTCTTCCATGGAATGCCTCAACTAGCGCCAGCATCTTGGTTGGTTTGCCCTCGTGTCTTCCGCCCTTGCCAGTAACTCTGAGAGTGTTTGCATCTGCAATTCGAATAGAGATTGTTACAGATTCTGAACCGCTATTCAAACAGACGAACCTGGAGAATGGGCAGCTGCCTCTAGTATGGCCAACTTCCTTTCTAAGACGTTCAGAGAGTCTCTTCTGGCTGAATGAGGGCGTCATGACATTAGCCATCACCCAATTCTGCTGCATTGACTGTATTACGTCATCAGGTCCATGCCCCATTCCAAGCATCCCATATCCTCCATTATCGTGAAGGACCGCCCCATGAGAGGTAACTATCCAAGGCCCTCGAGCAGCAATTGCCACGTACGGATTAATAGTGGCGGCGGAATAGAAATTGACATAATCAGATTGAAGATATGCAACTAAATCACTCTCTTTCATGGAGAATAGTTCATCACCCATGTCGTTGATTAGACTCTGGAAGTTTTCAGTTGCCTCCTCTATAGCCCTACTAAGGGATGGATCAGTCTCTAGGAAATCGGAGATAACTGAGTCCTTTAGGCCGTTAGTCTGTGCTTGACCTGTTCGAGAGCGAATTTCGGCTAGGGCAACTAGCTTGTCATCCACGTGTAGGGCAAAGGAGGGATGCACATCAACATTCTCCGGAAATGGTCTGAGTTCACGAAAATAGTGGTCGGAACGTGAAAACTCTGTTTTCTGATAATCATTATAAAAATTAAACTAAAATTAATTTTCCAATTGAAAAATTCATTATTACTAAAAAATTCCAATTGGATTATCAGTCTTGATTAACGAATAATATAAGTGCCCCTCCAGTGTCTGAGGCTCAGGAGAAGCAACGGGGATGCACTCCTCCCTGAGGGAGAGAAATGGTAGAAGATTACGAAATACAGGAAATGATACACAGAGATGTCTACGTTGGAGAAAAACACGTAGGAGTGGTAGTTGGCGAGAGATTTCATCCTAGAGACGAGTTCGTGAGGTCACTGAGGATCAAAGTGGAGGACGACGTGGCTAGTGAATTCATGAGAAAACCTGCAGATCTGGCACCTCTGGCGAAAGAGCTAGTTCACAGCATTAGACCAGACGGTGGGATCAAGCTTTCAAAATCGATGAGGGAATTGCAGAGAAGATGGAGGAACACGGTTAGAATCCAAGAGGATCTCTATGCTCCTGATGAGTTGTTGGATAGAGCGGTGCTAGACAATGATGGCATGGACATTGGCAATGTCGTGGAGCTTATCAAAATAAAGCGCACATACAAGGGTCTCCTAGTGAAACCCCATTTCATGGTTAGAGCCAGGCATGGCCTACCTGAGACAATAGCAGTACCCTGTGGGCAATTGGCCAAGACTACTTCTAGACTTGATGAAGTCATTCTGAAGTGCACCTTTTCCAGGTTAGTGACTCTGCCCAGTTTCTTGAAATTGAATGACGAAGGTTACGAAGAAGAGTGAGTGAATCCTTGAGTAGCCTTCAAATCACAATCCCATGTGCCGATGATGCTCAAGGGCGCGTAGCTTAGTTTGGCTGGAGCACCCGGCTGATAACCGGGAGGTCACAGGTTCAAATCCTGTCGTGCCCACCAAAATTCATCATTTTCTAGGTTTCTGGATGATAAAAAGCATCATGAAGGGACCTCCTTTCCCTGTCATCAAATGCCTGTTCTTAGCGGCGCCTCAGGTGCTGGGATTGCTGAGAAACTAGCCCCAATACTTGACATGGAGCACGTGGCTCTAGAAAGCAGGAGATTTCCTGACGGAGAAGCCTATGTCAGGATCCCTCCCGAATCAATAGAGTCTGTCAGATCGGAATCAGTTGTTCTGGTATCCAATACGTTCCCCGATTCAGGGATAATGCAGACTCTGTTACTTCTGGGGGCAATTCGAGACGTCAGGAAAGGGGATCTTTCTAGCTTGAAGGGGGAGTGGTCGGGAGATACCGAAGACGTTGGACCTGGTGTTTTCTTGGCAATTCCCTACTATGGTTATGCTAGGCAGGACAAGAGGTTCTCCGCAGGTGAGTCTATTTCGGCGAAAATAGTGACAGAAGTTGTTTCAAGATATTGTGATGGGATTGCAATACTGGACCTGCATGCTCCAGAGGTCCTAGAGGGGATGGACGTGCCAATTGAGTTCGTTAGTTCGATGCCCGAGATAGCGGAGAGGCTGCAGAACGGAGTCTCTCCGGACTTCATCCTGAGCCCTGACAAGGGTGCTATCTCCAGAGCGACGGAGGTAGCTGGCCTAATCGGATGCGATTTTTCCTATCTCGAAAAGACCAGAATTGATGCTCATACAATTGAGCACACCCCCAAGGACCTAGACGTCTCTGGCAAGGTTGTGGCGATAGTGGATGACATGATCAGCACTGGAGGCACGATTTGCAGGGCTAGTGACGCACTTAGGAGGCAGGGTGCTACAGAGGTCCACGCAGCATGCACGCATGGCCTATTCACCGGCGGGGCATTGTCCCGACTAGCAAATCATGTGGATGGAGTATACACAACTGATTCCCTTCCAAATCCCAGGGCTAGCGTGTCTGCAGCACCCGCATTGGCAAGGGGATTGAGTAGACTCATGGAGAAAGTCACACATAACGACTGACTGGAGGCAATACGCTGCGTTTATATCGGTCATGCCGTGCGGCGGCTTACTAACACGAGGAGATGTTCCAATGAGTGTACATATTGTTTTCGAAACACCCCAAGACGTACAAGAGCAAGTTTACGAGATGGTCAAGAGCCTAGGCAAGGATGGCAAGGGCCGACTAAAGAAGGGAGCCAATGAGGTCACCAAATCTGCAGAGAGAGGAACTGCGCAGATGGTCGTAATGGCTGAGAATGTAAATCCGGGAGAGTTGCTTGCACACATACCGATGATTTGCAAGGAGAAGGAAATCCCATTCATCTATGTTGAGGATCAGGCATACCTAGCAGAAGCTGCTGGGATGAGCACTGGGACCAGGACGGCCGCAATTGCGGTAATGCAGGTCGAGAAAGAGGGCATGGATCGGTTCAACGAGGTAAAGTCGCACTTCGAGACCCTCTCGTCATGATTTGGAGGTTTGGAGGATGGCAACCGAAGCATGGCCCGCTGAGGTTGTCGAGATAGTAGGCAGAACAGGCCTAACTGGAGAGGCGATGCAGGTCAAGGTAAGAGTGCTAGACTCTGACAACCCGAGAGACGTTGGAAGAATCATCACAAGGAACGTACTAGGTCCTGTTCGAGGACCTGATCCTGTGACTGGGGAGGGTGGAGACATCCTAATGCTCAGAGATACGGGTCGAGAGGCGAGAAGGATAGGCTCCAGGTGATTATGATGCCAGAGACGCGGATTTGCAGTTTCACGAACGAGGAGATAGAGCCCGGTACTGGAATGATGTTCGTCAAGAGGGATGGTTCGGTCTACTGGTTCAAGGACAGCAAGTCCCGCAAGAACATGCTCAAGCTGAAGAGGAACGCCAGGCGTCTGAAATGGACCCGTCGCTACGAGAAGGGCGGCATCAATTAATCTCGGGGATTACTCGTCTTTCGACTCCCACCAGGAAGCTTCCCCATTAGTTCGAATTGTAGCAGGGCCATCAGACTCGTGGGGTTTCCCATCCTGATGCTTCCAACAGTAATCAGTCGACCTAAATGTGAGGGATCGGCAACTGTCAAATTCGCACTTCTTGCTCCTCTGATGGTTTGAAAGAGTGACGGGGCCTTTCGATTCACCGAATGCAGGTAATGCGCCCGCACCGGCGGCGGTGGCACCGAAGACTTCCAGTAAGCAGCAGAACACTTCGAGAAGTTGTACTACCATGTTTCCCCATGTCTGGGGGAAAAAATAAGTCTGCCTACGTCACTGAGCAGTTATCCTGTAGTCTACCCTTGCCCTGTCGTTCGCATCATTGGTTCCGAGGGGGCCCTGTGGCCCGGGAGGTTGGGCATCTCCGCAGTCTGTATTGTCGATTACGGTGACGTACGTCCCAGCGTCGATGGTGGCCTCCAGGCTTGCCGCATCGGTGTTTGGATCACTGAGGTCAGCAAGATAGACGAAGCTGTCGCAATCCTCGTACTTCTGGTAATTCACCTCGGTCATGGTGTAGAGGTCGATGTTCGGGCCCTCCTGCTTTTCCAAGGCAATCCTAATGGTAGATGTTGATTCGATTGTCCAAGTTAGCTTGATGTGCTCGTCCTCGTTGACGAATGTGTTGTCATCAAAGAGTTCTCTCTCTGGGTTCACTGTGTCATTTACGCTATCCACGCATCCTGGCAGCAACAGACAAACCGTCAAAAGTAACGGTATTTGCATTTCCATGTCATTCCGACTTGATACTAGGCTCATCAAGCATTTGCTCTGGTGACTTCGTTGAAATAGGGGGGGTGTTTCGGCCGGGACATGGGAAAAATGCAGACAACCTTCGTGATGATCAAACCTGATGGCGTACAGAGAGGCTTGGTAGCCGAAATTATTGGCAGATTCGAGACAAAGGGTCTACGACTAGTGGGCCTCAGGCAACTAACTCCCCCTCTGGAGTTAGCAGAAGCACACTACGAGGTTCACAACGAGCGCCCCTTCTACGCGGGCCTCATCGATTTCATCACATCTGGTCCCGTGGTGGCAATGGCCTGGTCCGGGGTTGACGCAATCAGCGTGGCTCGCAACATAATTGGCCCAACAGACGGTCGAACTGCCGCTCCTGGCACTATCAGAGGAGACTTCGCAATGGATATCGGCCACAATGTAATTCATGGCTCTGACGGGGAGGACACAGCATCCTTCGAGTTGGGGCTTTGGTTCCCTGATGGTTTGGTCGACTGGACCCGTGACGCAGAGACGCACATCTACGAGTGAGTAAATCAATTCTGAAGGGGAAGGAGCATGAGGTGGGTGAAATGTCAGAACGTAGACAACCCATCGTTGCTGTCCTAGGTCATGTTGATCATGGTAAGACATCCTTGCTAGATCACGTAAGATCTCTAGGAGAGCAGGGGCGTTCCTCGGTTATGGACCGGGAGGCCGGGGGCATCACGCAGCATATCGGGGCAACGGAGGTCCCGTCGGAAATCCTGAATGATTTGTGTGCGCCGCTATTAGGGGGGAAGACATTCGACTCCCCGGGACTCCTCTTCATCGATACACCCGGACACCATTCCTTCTCCTCGCTGCGTGCTCGGGGAGGCTCTCTAGCGGACATTGCGATTCTGATTGTTGATGTGATGGAAGGTTGTAGGCCACAAACCAGAGAGTCATTGAGAATACTGAAGCAATCGAAGACGCCCTTCGTTGTAGCTGGTAACAAGGTCGACAGGATCCATGGATGGCAGTTCCAAGAAGGCAGGTCGATGGCCATCTCAATGAGAGACCAGACAAAGGAGGTGCAGGGCCTTTTCGATCAGAAATACTGGGAACTAGTAGGTCAGTTTGCCGAAGAGGGATTCAATCTAGAGAGGTATGAGAAAATCAAGGACTTCACCAAGGAGATTGCAATGGTTCCTGTTTCTGCTAGAGAGGGAGAGGGGATTCAGGATCTGCTTGCCGTTGTAATAGGCCTAGCAGAACGATACCTATCTGACCAGTTGACAGATGTTGACGGTTCTGGGGAAGCGACCGTATTGGAGATGAAGGAGGAGAGGGGACTTGGCAAGACGCTGGACCTGATCCTACATAGGGGTTCTATCCGCAAGGGGGACGAGATAGTCCTAGTCGGCGAAAGAGGAGGGATTAGCACCCATGTCAAGGGCCTCTTCTCGCCAAGAGGTATGAGTGAAATGCGAGATGCCGGCGACAGATGGGATAACTCAGAGGCTGCTTACGCCGCTGCTGGAATCAAGATTAGCGCGCCCTCCTTGGAGGGAGTCCTGGTGGGAACCACGCTTCGAGTAGTTTCATCCGACGAAGAGAGGGTCGCTGCAATGGCAGCAGCGGACGAGGAGGCGAACCTCTCGATTGAGCTCGACGAAGAAGGCGTCTGCATCAAGTCGGACACGGTAGGAGGTCTCGAGGCGCTGGCAAAGGAGCTCAGGGAGATAGAAGTGCCAATTAGGGAGGCATCCATTGGTAAGGTCAGCCGCAGGGATGTTCGTAGCGCTGAGGCATCTTCAGATCCACTAAACCGATTGATTATGGCATTCAGCACAGAGATTCTTGAAGAGGCGGAGGAAGAAGTAGCAGCCTCCGAAGCCGGAGTCAAGCACATTGGATCCGACATTATCTACAGAATTCTGGAAGAACGAGAAGAATGGGTAGAAGCCAGGAAATCTGAACTTGAAGAAGAGAGAAGAGAATTGGTGGTATATCCTGGCAGAATTATGCTCCTCCCCGATCATACATTCAGAATCTCGAAACCGGCTGTTGTTGGGGTAAGGGTTCTCGGTGGCAGAATACACATTGGGCAGGGTCTTCTCAAAGATGGAGTCAAGGTAGGCCGAATAAAATCCATCAGATCGGGACAAGAGAGCCTAAAGGAAGCAAAGCAGGGTGCAGAGGTGGCAATTTCGGTTGATGGGGTTACCGTGGGAAGGCAGATTGACGAGGGAGACGTCCTCCTGGTTGACATTCCGGAATCTCATGCCAGGAAACTAAGGAAGATGGAGATGACCTCTATGGAGAGGGATGTCTACGAGGAGTTGCTAGCCATTCACAGGAAGGACGACCACTTCTGGGGCAGATAAGACGAGATCATGGGATGTGCAAAGGCACCTAACACTCAAGTAGTCATGGAATCGGCCTAGGAGACAAGAGGGTTCAGTGTGACGATTGCTCAGGGTGGTGGTTCTAGCTCGAAGGACCTCATTAGATCGGTCTCAGGGCATGCTAACAATCTCATGAGCGAGGTTGCAAAGGTCATTATTGGCAAGCCAGAAAACATCCGGAAGGTTGCAATTGGAATCCTGGCGAACGGGAACATCCTGATTGAAGACAATCCGGGCCTGGCAAAGACTCTGATGTCGAATACTTTCGCTGAAGCACTGGGTTGCAAGTTCAAGAGAGTCCAGTTCACTCCTGATCTTCTTCCCGCGGATATCATCGGGACTTACATGTATGACCAGAAGACTGGGGATTTCAGACCTAGGTTCGGTCCACTATTCACCAACATACTCCTAGCAGACGAGATTAACAGAGCCCCTCCGAAGACTCAGGCCGCTCTCCTCGAGGCTATGGAGGAGAAGCAAGTAACAATTGAGGGCATAACGCACAAACTCCCTGCACCATTCGTAACAATGGCAACACAGAACCCAATTGAGCAGGAGGGGACCTATCCTCTCCCCGAGGCTCAGATGGACCGATTCCTCATGAAGATGAGTATGGGATACCCGTCGATGGATGAAGAGAAGGCGATATTGCAGCGGAGGAAGCTACGTGGTAAGGACTCCTACGATGTTGAACAGATCGTCGAGCCTCGAAAGGTTGTGGCGATGCAGAAGGCCCTGGAGACCGTTCACATCGATCCGGGTATCCTGGGATACATCGTTCAAGTCGTTCAGAGGACCCGGGCGGATCCGAGGATAGAGGCTGGAGCTTCACCTAGGGCTAGCCAGGGTCTTTTCAAAGCATCAAGAGCATCTGCCGCAATTGATGGAAGGGACTACGTGATACCTGATGACGTGAAGGGGGTCGCTCTGGATGTGGTCAGCCACAGGATTGTACTCAAACCTGAGTCGAAGATTAGAGGGGTAACAGGAAGGAGGATCGTGAATAAGATCCTCAGTGAAGTTAACGTCCCAGTAATACAGTAATCGGGAATCCCAATTAACCGAATGCCGTAGTCACCCACGTGGCGGTGGTGATAGCCTGTGTGAATCACAAAGGCGGTTGTTCTCGAACAACCACTGCAGTTAATCTGGCCTCTTCTCTGGCATTGGGGAGTGAAGATTACGGAATCCGTAGCAGAAAGGTCTTGCTAGTGGATATGGATCCAAAGGGAAACGTGGCAACGACCTTCGGTGTTGACAAGAGGAGCGTCGGCCCTACAATGAACGAATTGTTCTCTCGGGGGGTAGACGATCACTCTCTAAAACTGGAGGATTGCATACTTGGGCCGGATCTACTCTCAAGATCGATGAAAGCTGCATGGAAGAAGAACAACCCGAAGAAGTCGAGGGGGCCCCCCAAGCACATTGGAATCCGAAACCTGTGGATCCTCCCAGCAGATCTAGATCTGTCTGGAATCGAAGTGGACCTAGCGACAAGGGTTGGCAGGGAAAATAGGCTCAAACTAGCCCTTCTCGAGGCAGAAGAGAATTTCGATGTGATAATTATCGACACTCCCCCCTCTCTTGGTCTGCTTACTGTAAATTCCCTATGTGCGGCAGACTGTATCCTAATCCCCATCCAAGCCGAGTTCTATGCATTGGAAGGTATGGGTCAACTGATCTCCTCAATTAGAGAGGTGCAGAAATCGGTGAATCCCAGCCTGGGCCTGTTGGGAATTCTGATGACTATGGTCCAATCGAGGAGCAAGTTATGCGAAACGGTAACCGAGCATGCTCGAAAGCACTTCGGAGACAGGGTCTTTGACTCGCAGATTCCCAGATCAGTAGCCATAGCAGAGTCTCCCCTGGAGGGTGCCCCCATAGTAATTGCACAGAAGCCAAACAAGTCAAATCCCGCTAGTCAATCATACTGGGAGTTTGCTAGAGAAGCGGATGGGAGAATTAGGGCAATTACTGAACCATAGGGCTACTATGAGCCGGATTGGTCCATCACCCTATGCCTTGCATCAAGAAGGGCTGTCTCCATCTTTAGTCGAATTTCCGATTCCAGGGTCTTGAGCATCTCCTTGATGTCCTTCTCTGACATGTCCCCTCTCTTCGACATCTGCTTCTCCAGGTTTGACATCATCTCCGACTCCCTCTCCTTGACGAAATCGGCAACTCTCTGCTCCATCTCGACCTCGCTCTCTAGAGCCAGTTCTTGTCTTCTGAGACCTAGTGCTGCCTCCATACTCTCCTTCTCAGCCCTAAACCTCCGGTCAAGATCTCCGATGGATGCTCTTTCGGATTCTTCCTGGAGCGCCTTGGTCCTGACATTGATGTCGGATTTCAATTCCTTCTCGAGGGACTCTCTTTCGCTCTCAAGCTGCTTCTCCATCTTTGCCTCATGCTTCCGCCTCTTCTTGGCAATGCTGTCTCGCATCT
>Ga0207992_1001092_pt1 | contig 12574 bp, 14 predicted proteins | sample ETN02SmetaG_FD_185788 | JGI IMG/M metagenome (GOLD analysis project Ga0207992, IMG submission 185788) | Marine microbial and viral communities from oxygen minimum zone, Eastern Pacific Ocean - ETNP2014F10-02SV255 (SPAdes) (version 2) | ecosystem: Environmental > Aquatic > Marine > Oceanic ...
TAGAAACTTTGCAGGTATGAAAGCACTTGGCACCAAAACTAGCTGCTGCAACGAGACTATTAGTTGCAGAACCACCACAGTCTGAAATAGTGTCTGCTCCAGAGGCAATAAGTCTTTCTATTATTGGCGCATGTTCTTCAGCGCTAGATAGAGTCATTTGATCTATTTCCAAGCCAAGCTCTGAAATAAGGCTATGCTCAACCTTAAAAACAGTATCTACAAGGGCATTTCCAATTGCGCTAATATCATTTTTCATTTTTATAATTCCTTGATTGCTTCTTCAATCTTAGTTTTTGTTTGATCAATTATTGACTGATCATGAGTTGAGGATATAAATCCAGCTTCATACTTTGAAGGTGCAAAGTATATCCCACGATTTAGGGCAGCATAAAAAAATTTTTTAAACATACCATCATCACTTTGAATAACATCTTCAAAATTATTCGGCAAGTTTTCACTAAAGAAAAAACCAAACATGCCCCCAATAGAAGAGGTTGAAAATGGTATGCCTTTAGCATCCATTAGATGTTTTGTATGAATCATTATTTTTGAGGAGGCTTTTTCTAATTCATCAAATGGATTTATTTTGATCAAAGCATCCAATAGAGCAATGCCAGCACTCATTGCTAATGGATTTCCGGATAATGTCCCTGCTTGATATATAGGGCCCATTGGGGCGAGTTGATCCATAACAGATTGTTTTCCTCCAAAAGCTCCAACTGGCAACCCTCCACCTATAACCTTTCCAAGTGCGGTTAAATCAGGTTGAATTTGGTAAATGGATTGTGCTCCCCCAAGGCCCACTCTAAAACCTGACATGACCTCATCAAATATAAGAAGAGAGCCATGATCATTACACAATTCCCTTAAGGTATTAAGGAATTGAGGATTTCCTGGAATGAATCCCATATTTCCAGCAATGGGCTCGACAATAATTGCAGCAAGATCACCGCCCACTTCGTTTACAACTTCTAATAACGCTTTAACATTATTATAAGGACAGCTATATGTAAGGGCTGCTAAATCTTTGGGTATTCCTGGAGAGTCTGGTAAACCAAAAGTAGAAACACCAGAACCTGCTTTCACCAGCAAAGAATCAACATGTCCATGATAACAACCAGTGAATTTAATAATTTTATTTTTGCCTGTATAGCCTCTAGCAAGTCTAATGCAGCTCATGGTTGCTTCAGTTCCGGAATTAACCATTCTCAATTTTTCCATTGATGGCATCTGACTTTTAATCATCTTAGCAAGAGTATTTTCTAGACTTGTTGGAGCGCCGTAACTTGTTCCAAGCTCAAGCTGAGCCTTAATTGCATCTAAAATGATTGGATTTGAATGACCAAGAATCATTGGACCCCAAGAGCCAATGAAATCTATGTATTGATTTTCATCTTCATCAACTAAAATGGGACCCTTTGCAGATTTAAAAAAAATAGGTTTGCCATCAACATTTTTAAATGCTCTTACCGGTGAATTAACACCGCCCGGCATAAGCAATTGAGCTTCTTCAAAAAGTGATTCTGATTTATTTCTTTTCAATAGTTTGTATTAATAAATTAATTTTTAATTAAGAGTTTTTTTATTTCATGCGCGAATTCTTCTACTTTATTCCAATCTGTAAATTCAAAATTTTTAGACACATCAGTTGGCCCTCTCGTGATCCACATTATTAACCTAATCATGTATTTATCAATTAAGCGATATTTAGGATAATCTACTTTGCCTGCAAAAACTGCCATTTTTTTTGGACTCCAATTTGAAAGTGTTAAAAATTTTTTTATGTAGGGGTTTGTTTCAGGGGTGTTTTTTTCTTGTTTTCTGGCTACAACATTGACACTAAAAAATGCATTATTGACACTCTCCAAGAAATTAAGATTATTTTCTATAAAGTCATACAAATCATCAGAGTGTTTCCCGTATCTTATACTGGCCCCAACAATCACAGACGCAAAATTTTTATCCAATAACTTTAAATCTTGGTTTTTTCTTTGGATTGGAAGCAAATCAACTATAAATGTTTTTTCTAAAATAGTTTTTATTTTTTCACAAATTTTTTTTGTTTGGCCATCTGTTGTTGCATATGCAATGAGTATTTTGTTCATTATTGATATTTTAACTTCTATATGCGAATGTTGAAAAATTTATTCTGATTCCTATAGAATAAGTATTATATGAGCATTGAATCAACATCAATTACTTTAAGTTCTAGTGCTGTAAAACGCATTCAAGGCCTTTTACCCGATCAAAAATCAAATTATTTTAGGGTCTATGTAACTGGAGGAGGATGCTCTGGTTTTCAATATGGTTTTAAGTTTGATGATAGCCCAGCAGGGGATGACGACGTTTTGGACTGTGGGGGATTCAACATCCTATTAGACTCACTCTCATACCCGTATCTTTATGGCTCAACCTTGGATTATGTAGAGGACTTATCTGGCTCAAGATTTTTGATTACAAACCCAAATGCAAAGACTACATGCGGGTGTGGTGAGTCTTTTACTATTTAGATTTAGTTATAGTTCCAAGCAATCCTTTATTTTTCTTGATAATAAGAGGATTTCTGTAAACTCTTTGTCGTGCCATCCATCCAAATGCCATGGCCTCAATTACCTGAGGATCAAAACCATATTCATTGCTTGAAGTCAGAGGCATTTTTATATGCTTCTCAATTGAGCTAACTAAGAATTTATTTCTCATGCCGCCCCCACATACAATTACTTGATGAGGTGATTTTTTTATTGAGCGCAAAGACTTTGCGATACAGATAGCAGTGAGCTCAGTGAGGGTGGCTAAAATATCATTAGAGCATCTTTTTAGAAGCTGCTTAGGAATAAATCTAATATTAAATATTTCTTTACCCGTAGACTTTGGATGCTTCCTTTTAAAAAATGGATGGCTTAGCATTTTATTTAGCGAAGGAATGTTAACAGCACCTTTTTTTGCATGTTCGCCTTGCCTATCAAAGGGGCGATTAAGAAAATTTTGACAGTAAATATCCATAAGTGCATTGCCTGGACCACAGTCAGAGCCATAAAAATCATTCTTTCCATTTAGGTAGGTAAAGTTTGAAATCCCGCCAATGTTTAATACAACCAAATTAAGGTTCTTTTTTGAAAATATTTTTTGATGAAATTCTGGAACAAGAGGTGCACCTTCTCCACCAAGCTTAATATGATCATTTCTAAAATCGCTCACCACATCTATTCCGCATTCATTTGCTACTATTTTGGGATCACCAGCCTGAATAGAGAATGGATATCTGCCATTTGGTTGATGAAATAATGTCTGTCCTGACAAACCAATCGCCGTAACATTTCTTTTACTAATTTTATTTTGGATAAGGAATTCTTCTATTGATCTGCTGAATGTAGTCCCAATCTTATTATTGAGCTCAAAATATTTTTCAAGACCTAATTCTTGTTGTTGGATTACCCTTGAAATATCTTTCCTTAATTTTGCAGGATATTTATAAGAACTAAATTTTAATAAACTGATTTGATTAGAAACGTTTATAGCGCAGATATCAATCCCATCATGACTAGTGCCACTCATGGTGCCTATAAATATTTTATCTGAAGAGGTTCTCATTAGGATCTTTAGATAATAACTTATCTGCTATTTCCATGTAATTATTTCTAAATACTTTAAATTGATTCATTTTGGATTGATCTAGTGGAGCTGCTGAAGGAAGCGCTACTTTCAAGGGGTCTGTTCTTTTTTCTCCAATTTTAAATTCGTAATGTAGGTGAGGGGCAGTCGCTAAACCTGAGTCACCAACATAGCCTATGGTTTGACCTTGAGATACTTTCACTCCTTTAGCGATGCTAGGATGATATTTATCCATATGAGCATATAAAGTTGTTATTTCACCACCGTGACGAATGACCGCAGTTCTTCCATATCCGCTTTTCCATCCAACAGATTGAATTACCCCTTCGCCAGTTGCCCTAATGGGCGTTCCCCTTTTTGCGGCATAATCAACACCATTGTGAGCCCTTATGGTATTAAGAATTGGATGTCTTCTATTTGGATTGAAGTGCGAACTTACATAAGTAAAATCAAGCGGAGCCCTTAAAAAAGCTTTTTCTAGACTTCCACCAGACTCATTAAAGTATTCCCATTTCTTATTTTTGCCTTTATATCTAATAGCAGCGTATCGATTATTTTGATTATAAAATTCTGCGAATAAGATACTACCGTTTTCAATTTGCTGCCCGTCAACAAATGGAGTTTCGTAGAGGAGTGTAAATCTATCACCTGCTCTTATATCAAAAACAAAATCAATATCCCATCCAAAAATATAAGCAAGATCCATAATTACACTCTCAGGAATATCGTTTTTTAACCCCGCTAAATAGAAAGATGATTCGATAACTCCTGTTTTGAAGGAGTTTATAAGATCAGGTTTTTTATCAATTCTTACTATGATAATTTCCGAAGATAAATCAACCTGATAAGAGAGGAGTGGCCCCTTATAAATAATAATTTTTTGTAACTTCTCATCTACAGATATAAATTCCAATCTATCATTAGGGAGTATATTTTTTACTTGATTAGTTTTGTCTTTTCTAAATATTTTGTAAGTATCATTTAAGGGTACTTTATATTTTTCAAATATTAATGAGAGGTTTTCGCCCTCTTGAACAATATGAATCTTTTTAGTTTGAATGCTGGGAGTATTTTCAGTTTGCAATGATAGAGTCTCTGAAACAATCTCTGTTGAGACTTCTTTTTGCTCCAAGCCAGCATCATAAATAAAAAAGATTCCAAATATTGCCAATAAAACAAAAGGGAGTGTTTTGGTGCTGGGTTTATATGTGCTCACAGTCTCTAGATTTATTTAATTAGCTCAAATGAAAGCGTCCCAACATTTTGTATCTCTGCTTCAATCTTATCATTAGGATTAAGCTTACTAACTCCTGAAGGAGTTCCAGTAAAAATAATATCCCCAGGCTTAAGTGTGATGAACTTTGATAACCAACTGATCAATTCATCAACCTTCCAAGCCATGTTTGACAGATTGCTAGATTGTTTAATTTGCCCATTTACTTTGAGAGATATTGTCCCTTGGTCTATAAGAAGTCCCTCGCTTTTTTGTATCTTTGAAATTGGCGCAGAATTATCGAATCCTTTGCTCAAGTCCCATGGCTTTCCAGCTTTTTTTGCAACAGTTTGAATATCTCTTTTGGTTAGATCTACTCCAACTGCATATCCAAAAATATGCTGATTTGCATCTGATGGGCTTATGTTTGAGCATTCTGATCCTAAAAAAACAACAAGCTCAACTTCATGATGTAGATTATCTGTTCTAGTTGGAAAGGGAATGGTTGTTAATTGGGTAATAGCTTGAGGAGGCTTGCTAAAAAAAAATGGCTGATCTTTGTCTATCTTGCTGCCCATTTCTTTTGCATGATCAGCATAATTTTTACCTACACAGTATACTTTTCCGACTGGAAATAGCTGTTCACTATCAGCAATAGCCATTCCTCTAATAATTGGTTTAAATACAAATTTAGTTTTCGACGGCTCTGTCATATGATTTCAAACATTTTTTCGATTAAATACTATAATAAATGATTACTCATGAAAGAAAATCTTAATTTAATCAAACGAGGCATTGATGAGCTCATTGGTGAGGATGAGCTAATATCAAAACTCAAATCAAAAAAACAGCTCATTGTGAAGGCTGGTTTTGATCCCACTGCACCAGATTTGCATTTGGGCCACACAGTGCTTATTAACAAATTAAGACACTTCCAACAATTGGGCCATCAGATAATATTTTTAATAGGTGATTTTACCGGAATGATAGGGGATCCTTCTGGAAAAAATAAAACGAGACCAGCCTTAGATGAAGCTGAGATTAAAAAAAATGCAAAGTCATATAAAGAACAAGTTTTTAAGATTTTGGATCCAAAATTAACAGATGTTAGATTTAATTCTGAGTGGAGCAAGAAGCTTGGTGCAGAAGGAATAATAAAGCTAGCATCTCAATATAATTTAGCAAGAATGCTTGAGCGTGACGACTTCAATAAAAGATACAAGTCAAATCAGACAATTGCGCTTCACGAATTCTTGTATCCATTGATTCAAGCAAATGATTCTATAGCACTTGAAGCAGATATAGAGCTTGGCGGCACAGATCAGAAATTTAATCTTCTGGTTGGAAGAGAGCTTCAAAGAGCTTATGGTCAAGAACCCCAGGCAGTTATTACTGTTCCTATTCTTGAAGGATTAGATGGAAAAAACAAAATGTCTAAATCTTTAGATAATTATGTAGGTATCGACGAGTCTCCAAGTGAGATGTTTGGAAAAATTATGTCTATCTCCGATGAACTTATGTGGAGATGGTTTGATTTGTTAAGTTTCAAATCTACTGATGAGATCAATGAGCTTAAGGCTGAACAAGCTAAAGGAAAAAATCCTAGAGATATTAAAATAGAACTAGCCAAAGAACTCATTGCCCGTTTTCATGATGACCAATCAGCCAATCTTGCAGAAGAAAATTTTATAAACCAGTTCCAGAAAAAGAATATGCCGGATGATATAGAAGAAGTGTCTTTGACCCTATCAGAGAGCTCCATTCCATTAGCCAATCTTTTAAAAGATTGCGGGATGACCAGTAGCACATCTGAAGCAATAAGAATGATTAAGCAGGGAGCTGTAAGAATTGATGAAGAAAAAATTACAGATACAAAATATATCATTCCTGCCGGCACTTCGGCTATATATCAAGTAGGAAAAAGAAAATTTAAAAAAATAACCCTCTAGTTTTAATAATATAATTTCGAATTTAAGTATATAAATATGCAACAGTTTTTATCCTCTATTAGTTTTTGTCTCAGTAACATTGGGTACTTGTTTGTTTTATGTCTTCCAGTTATGACGCTTGAAATTGCCTTGGCTAGCCTAATAGCCTCCTTAGATATTCAATCAAGCTCAGACACAGCAGCTCTAGAGGCAATTGGTGAAATATCTGCCCAAGTATTTCTTTTGGTGTTTGCCTCTCTCATTCTCTCAGTAGCTTTAAGTGGCGGTTGCATGGCAGCCTTTCGTTCTCTATCCAATAATGGGTTGCTGAGCCCATATCAAGCGCTTTTTGCGGGTTTAAAAAAGTTTTTTCCACTCCTTTGGTCCAATATTTTGCATTCCATTGCATATGGGCTGGGATTTTTGATGTTAATTCTGCCAGGCTTTTATTTGTATGGTCGCCTTGGATTATTTCCATTATTTATAATGTTTGAAAATAAGGGTGTGATGGATTCTCTTGGAGACTCCTGGAATCTTACAGAAGAAGTTGCAACAAAACTATTTGCTCTTACTGCAATTTTTATGAGCATTCAGCTTAGCTTTGGGTTTTTTGGAGGCATCATAGGAACTGATGGATCGTTATGGTTTTTAATTGCATCAACCACTATAAAATATGCAACATTAATGCCTCTGTTTTATTTATTTTTTAGTCTATATGAGTCTGTTAAAAATAAACCACAATTGGGGACATAAAAAAATATGAAAATATTAGTAATGGGACTACCGGGTAGCGGTAAAACTTACCTAACTCAGAGATTGGTGCCATTGCTGAACGCTGCATGGTACAACGCCGATCAAGTAAGGAAGATGTCCAATGATTGGGATTTTTCAGACGAAGGAAGAAAAAGACAGTCCATGAGAATGAAGGCTTTTGCAGATTTCGAAAAATCGCATGGCAGATATGTTGTTTGTGATTTTGTATGCCCCACCAAAGAAACGCGAGAGAATTTTGATGCTGACATTGTGATTTGGATGGATACGATCAAAGAAGGAAGATACGAAGATACTAATAAGCTTTTTCAAGACCCCGAAAAGGTCGATTTCCATATTACAGAGTGGAATGAGCACAATCATGATGATGTGGCCAAGGAGATTTTAAAAAATGTTTGATTGGAAAAAACCAACAGTGCAGATGTTGGGAAGATGGCAACCTTGGCATGATGGTCACCAAGCCTTGTTTAAAAGATGCATTGCAAAAACTGGTCAGGTGGCAATACAGGTTAGAGATGTTCAGGGATCATCTGGTGGAGATGGACAAGATGATAATCCTTTTGATTGGGATCAAGTTTGTAAAAATATCGAAGCATGGCTTTTAAAAGATGGCTTCAAAAGAGGGCAAGAGTATGAAATTATGTTGGTGCCTAACATTGTTAATATTACTTATGGCCGAGGAGTTGGATATACATTTGAAGAAGAAGTATTTGATAGCTCAGTAACTGAAATAAGTGCTACAAAAATTCGTCAAAAACTAAGAGATGAAGGCAAACTGGATTAATTCATTAGTTAGTTTCCCCAGATCATTGTTTAGTTTATAATCGCTTTTCCCAATTTATTGGGTCTGTAGCTCAGCTTGGTTAGAGCGCACCCCTGATAAGGGTGAGGTCGGAAGTTCAAGTCTTCCCAGACCCACCATTCATTGCTTCTTCACAAGTCATCTTTGGGAGTCGAATTTGCAATGGTGTCAAACAACCATAAGAAGAAAGGGGTCAGATAAGGCGGTAAGTCTAGCGCGGCCACCAGCATGTGGAATGTCGGCTTATGCTTTCACGGGATTCCCTGTGATCGTTACTTACCTGCGAATCTTGCCAGTAGTTTATTGAAAGAACCCACCATTTCCCTAGGTATAGAGGCAACACCTCTTGGGCCGATAACAGGACGTTGCTTGAGAGCGGATTCAGGCTCACCCGACTCAAGTCGCTGGTAAAGTTCAGTCGGCTCAAAGTCAACGCCGATTGGGTTTGTTTCAAAGTCTGAATTCGCGGACCATGCGAGCATTTCCTCCGGAGTATCAAAATTTTCTACCTGAAGCTCCGCTTTGTTGCCGTCCGGATCAGCATAATAAATCGATGTGGTTGGCCCGTGGTTTGTGCACCAAACAGGTTTAATACCAAGCCCATCAAGGCGCTTCCAGGTCGCCAGCAGGTCTGAAAGGCTCGCATAAGTAAATGCTATATGATCCAGACCACGCATGAGAGTGGTGGTCGGGAGGAGCGTCGGCATATTCACAATCGCCACGCGGTGGTGCTCTTCGTCATAAGTCAGAAATGCGAGATTGTCGTTGGACATCGCCGGCTTGGCTTCCAGTACCGTGCACCACCAGTCAACCATTGCTTTGAACTGTGGTGTTTTGAAGACAATGTGCGCGAGGCGTACGGGTGCAATCCGACCGCGTGTTTTCGCTGTTTTTGGTATTGTGAGTTTCTCGTTCATTTCCCCCTCTTTTATTATGCAGTTTCGACTACGCGATTGCGAATCGTGCCGATTCCTGTCGCCGTCATTTCCACCAAATCTCCTGCTCGAAGGAATTTCCCTTGGAAGAAACCAACACCAGCCGGTGATCCCGTTAGAATCACATCACCCGGTCGTAGCGTGTGGTATTGGGAAATGTAAGAGACACAAGTCGGTATGTTGTGAATCAGATTACCCAGTTTGGCCCTCTGACGTACCTCGCCGTTAACCCTCGCCTCAATTTGACAATCCATTGTATCGGTAAACTCATCCATCGAAACAAGGCAGGGTCCCATCGGTTTGAATCCATCAAGCCCCTTTGCGTGGCCAAATTCCAGGGTCGTCCCTGTCATCGCCTCTTTTTGCAAGTCACGAGCGGATACATCATTGGCGATTGTAAGTCCGGCTACAGCTGCGAGTGCTTGTTCGACCGGTATGTTGCTACCACCTGTGCCGATGACGGCTGCAACCTCTATCTCATAGTCCACCATGTCGGGGGCGAATCTTGGAAGGACGATGTCAGCATGGGGTGCGCTGGTTGCAGTTGCGGGCACTGTGAAAAACATAGGGGTAGTCCGGATCTTCTTTAAAGTGGCCTGAATCGCTTCCGAGTTGCCAATGTTCAGCGTCGCCATTTCTTCTACATGGCTTTCATAGTTTGCACCGATACAGTAGATACATCCTGGTGCTTGAACAGGCGCCATAAGTTCAGTGTCCGCGAGCACTAGGGTTCGGCGCATTGGCGCGGATTTCAAGCTAGCGAGCGTCGGGTCTGACCTTAAGAGTTCGCCCAAATCGCTAGCCTTGATATCGAGCAATGCTAGCTCACCCTCTTCACCTTCCCGCGCAATACCATGTTTCGTTGAGTACAGTTTCATTTTAATCTCCTTTCTGTTAACCGTGTGCAGCTATATGCCCATCGGGGCGAACCAGTATCCAGCCTCCAGGCTTCAGTTCCAGTGCTTCATTCAATAGATGTTGTCGATGTAAAAATGCCTTCGTGTCTATCCGCTCCATTGGAAGTCCAAAGGTTTCAAATTCATTTCTGTTCGATTTTCCTGCCGAGATCAATGTGTATCCGTCGCATCGCAACAGATCCTGAAGAGAACTCGCTCCGTCATCGGTGACCGCAATATGCGGTACACGTGAACCTGACTGGATGATCAATGAGGCACCATTAACATCTGCTATTGCAAATCCTGGGGAATACACGTAGCCCAGCTCAAGATGCGGCATATCAAAGTGGGCACGTTGGTTGTCTGCGGCAGCCTGAATTTGTCTTTGCGCGTTTGGATCGGTAACACAGCGCTCCAGCCGTCGTTTGATTGGATACGTTAATAGGCTTAACAGCCTGCCCCGCATTGCTTTCGGCAAAAATCGAATTGGTGCTGTCGCAAGTATTCTAGCCGGGAGCCCCGCCTTATTGGGATCCAAACCCATAGCCTCGATCACTTCGTCCATCTTTCTGAAATTACGCAAGCTCTCGTTGCAGTTCTTCTGTACCACAGGTTTTCGTTCCTGCTCATAGGTATCGAGCAGCTGATCTGGCGCACCCTTGAGATGTGACGCTATTTTCCATACAAGATTATGAGCATCGGCAACGCCCGAATTAAGCCCTAGCCCGCCGGTTGGCGGGAAGCGATGTGCTGCATCACCAATAAGAAAGACCGAGCCTGACCGGAACTGATCTGCCACTTGCGCGGTCATCCGCCAGACGTCTCGACGAAGCAGTTCTATGTCCTGACCCTTAAATAAATCCAGCAACAGCTTCATACAGGCGCCGTCGTCAAAGTCAGCTTCCGACTCCCATGGCTCATGAATCTGTCGCATATAAACGGTAAGATTGTCCGGGTCATGCGTAATAGTCACGCCGGAAAATTTCGGATCAAGACACCAATTGAGTAGCACGTCCGGTGGTGCCTTCGCCTGAACACTGAGCGCCAGGAAAGTCACAATGTTTGCAGGCCCCGATTGCTCGATACCCACTGAAGAGCGTATGGGGCTCCCGGCGCCATCGGCAGCAAGTAGGTAGTCAGATCGAATGCTTATTGTTTCGCCATCTGGCGAACGCACGAGACTTTCTCCAAATTCTTCGCCAGTAAAACCGACCCACTGATGCTCCAAAAGCACCGTCGCTCCTTCACACTGTTGGACCTGCGCAAGGAGGAACGCCTCTAGACGATATTGCGAAATATTGGCAAGGTGCTCTTTCGAGAGATCGGCGCTGTCCAACGCCAGACTAGATACATCGAGCTCTGATAGCGTCGGACTGGAGAGGTCCGCTGCCCAGCGCACGGTCAGGGGGCGTTGTCCATAACGGTCGAGTGCATAAATCTCCTCCATGGGTAAGCCAGCCTGGCGAAAGATCTCCATAGACCTACGATTAACTACGTGCGCAGCCGGTGCAGCAATGGGTCCGTTTCGCTTATCAATCAGGATGTGGGGAATATCAAAGCGGGATAGTAGCAAGGATGCGGTCAGCCCGGAGGGGCCGGCACCAACGACCAGGACAGGTGTAGTTTTGTGCGTCATAGCAAGATTATTATTCTAATTTAAAAGAGAGAGTAAGCTGTTCGCCTCGTACTATTTTTTTTCCTTCACTATCTATAAAAGACAATACGATATCCATATAAAATGATCATAACCCTATTTGTATAATGCTTAAAGCGCAGAAGTTTATTTCACTTTCGTTAAAAAAGATTTTCTTTTTTGAAGTCTGATATTTTACATATTTACTTCAATGTTTTAGTTATGAGAATAAATGGATTATCACTAGATGATATTGTTGATTGGGTAAACAAACAGACATACAAATCAATTCCAGGAGTAGTGCAAAGAAAGAAAGATGATGAGGGTGAATGGATTGAAGATGTATTCAGTTCTCATCAAGCTGTAACTAGAGTAAGAAGAAAATCAGAGAATATAATCTTCAATGTTTCAAAGGGAATATTTCCTTCTCAAAAAAGTGATTAATAAGTTGATTTAACAACATCTTTTAGTTACCTTGTTTTTTCTTTCACATATCTGCTTTGTAAACCATTTGTATTACAAATCCGAACACAAATTGTTATACGAAAAACAGCGTGTGAAAGAAAGTGTGATCTTTAACAAGATATTTGAGTGAAATGTGAACAGTACTGTCACGAAACCCCTATAGATATAAGGTTTACATGAACGATCAAGACACTGATAAGGGTGAGGTCGGTGGTTCGAGTCCACCCAGACCCACCACTCATAGATAAAACTTTTACTTTCAGCAGCATTTGTAATACTTTGTTTGAATGGAAAATAAAGATAATTCACAATCAAACAT
>Ga0207992_1001102_pt1 | contig 12512 bp, 12 predicted proteins | sample ETN02SmetaG_FD_185788 | JGI IMG/M metagenome (GOLD analysis project Ga0207992, IMG submission 185788) | Marine microbial and viral communities from oxygen minimum zone, Eastern Pacific Ocean - ETNP2014F10-02SV255 (SPAdes) (version 2) | ecosystem: Environmental > Aquatic > Marine > Oceanic ...
TAAGAAACTTTTAATTGATAACGAGAGTTCTTTTAATTCTATTAAATCTTATCTCAATGACACATCTCATGAGTTGATAAATCTAATTGAACAATACAATGATGAACTCCCTTTGTTTGATAGATATCATATTGAGGATCAAGTTAAAAAGGCATTGAATAGAAAAGTTTGGTTACCTTCAGGAGGTCACCTAGTTATTGACAGAACGGAAGCCCTTACAGTTATTGACGTTAATACGGGTAAGTTTGTTGGTGAAAGCAGCCTAAACGAAACAGTGTATAAAAATAATTTAGAAGCTTCAGAAGAAATAGCAAGACAACTTAGATTAAGGGATATAGGTGGAATAATTGTGATTGATTTTATTGATATGAATTCAATTCATAAGCAACAAAATTTACTCAATAAATTCAAAGAAGAGTTAGCAAAAGATAAAACTAGAACACAAGTTTTTGATGTTTCTAGATTAGGTTTAGTTGAAATGACGAGAAAAAATGTTTCAGCTGGTCTAATCGAGAGCTTTTCTGAAGAGTGTAAAGTCTGCAGTGGTAGGGGTATTATTCTAGATACTGAAAAAGAAGAACATGATAGTTCAAATCATACCTTGCTTGATTCTGAACCTATACTAGAGTAACTATTGATAATGAGTAAGTATGCTGTAATCGAAATTGGTGGAAAACAGGAGAAAGTATCTGTAGGGGATACTTTTGATACCGTTTCTCCAAGAAAAGTAGACTCTCTCGTTCCACTCCTGCTTAGTCTTAGAAAAGGAAGCTTGGTTTCAGACAAAAAGAAGTTAAAAGATTATAAAGTCAATATAGAACTAGTTGGAGAACACAAGAGCAAAAAACATAGAATCTTTCAGTACACCGCAAAAACAGGTAGAAGAAGGAGGGTGGGGTATAGACATCCAGTGTATACTTATAAAGTTTCTTCGATTGATAGTATCAAAAAACAGAGTTAGGAGAGATTAGTGTCAAAAACTAAAGCCGGTGGCTCAACTAGGAACGGTAGAGACTCACAATCTAAAAGACTTGGAACCAAAGTTTATGACGGGCAGCTTGTTAATGCAGGCTCTATTGTAGTGCGTCAAAGAGGAACTAAAATTCATCCTGGTCTCAATGTTTCAAAAGGAGGAGACGATACTCTTTTTGCAAAAATAGATGGCAAGATACATTTTTCATCAAAAAACGGGCGAAAATTAGTTAACGTTATAAAGTAGTGAGCTCATGCTCATAGGTAATCTTTCTATCCATATTAGATCTGGTCCTGGTGGATCTGGATCTATTGATTTTAAAGATAATAAAGAGAAGACTAAGCCTGTTGGAGGTAGTGGTGGTGACGGTGGCTCAGTATTCCTAGAAGTCTCAAGTCTTGTTCATGACCTTTCGCATATAAATTCAACAAAGCTAATAAAAGCAGAAAAAGGGGGTGATGGAGGAAAAAACTATAAGAATGGAGAAAAAGGAAAAGACATTGTTATAAAAGTACCTCCAGGGACAAGAGTAATGACAAAAGAAAAAGAAATTATTGCTGACTTGATTAATTTAGACTCCACTTTTCTTTTAGCTGAAGGAGGGAAAGGCGGAAGAGGTAACTCGGACTTGTTAAGTAAGAAAAATATTGCACCAAAATTTGCTGAATCAGGAGAAAAAAAATATAAACAAGAATACATATTTGATTTAGCTCTAATTTCAGATGTTGCTATCGTTGGGCTTCCTAATGTAGGTAAAAGTTCTTTACTTAGGTCTATTACAAATTCAAAGGCCGTGATTGCAGACTACCCTTTTACTACGAAGACTCCAAATATTGGAATTCTTACGGAAACAAACACCAAACTTCGAATTATAGATCTACCTGGACTCATTGGTCAAGCATCAAAAGGCAAGGGTCTTGGTAAAGAAATATTAAAACACTTAACCGGTACAAGCATTATCTTGTATGTACTTGATCCTTCTCCTATTCAAGATAAGACAATTGAAGAACAATTAAAAATGCTTGATGAAGAGATAAAAAATTATGACAAGAATATAAATAATATTCAAAAGATTTTCATTATAAATAAAATAGATTTGTTTGAAGATACCAAATTTGATGACTATCTAAATATTTCTTGTAAAGAAGGTAAAGGAATAGATCAATTATTGAATGAAATTAACAATATATTAAATAATAACAATTCAAGCTTTTCAGGGCAAAGGACACATTTTGAATTAACAAAACCAGAGTTCTCTTCTCATGACATAGAAAAGCTGCATAGTTCTTGGATAGTTTCTGGTACAGCAGTCGATATAATGTGTAATTTAGTTGGGAATAGTGAAGAAGTAGGAAATGAGATTATGAGGCGATTTGAGGAATCAGGCATTGAACAGGAATTAAGACCAAAGGGAATAAAAAATGGGGATACAATTATTCTTGGTAGTCAAGAGTTTGTATTTAACGATTAAGTTATGAAAATTGTACTAAAATTTGGGACCTCAACTTTAATTGATGAAAAAGGAGAACCAAAATCAGCTGTATTTAGTGAGATTGCATCAATTGTAAATGAATTAAACAAAAAACATAGTCTTACGATAGTTGCATCTGGGGCTGCAATGATTGGTGCAAAAAAGCTTGGTTTTAGAAATAGGCCAAAAAAAATTGAGGAATTACAAGTTGCCTCATCTCTTGGCCAGGTCTCATTAATGAATTCTTTTATTGAATCATTTCAAAAATTTAAAGTTAACGTATCACAGGTCTTGCTTACAAAAAATATATTAGAAGATAGGCAGCAATATTTAAATACCAAAATGACACTAAATTTGCTTATTGAGAAAAAGATAGTTCCCGTGATTAATGAAAATGATACTGTTTCAACAGAAGAGTTGAGATATGGAGATAATGACAGGCTTTCAGCTATGGTAGCCCAAATTATAACCGCAGATAAGTTAATTATTTTTACTGATACAGAAGGCTTATTCTATTCAAATCCTGAACTTGTTCAGAATCCAGAAATTGTAGAGAGTATTGAATACAAGTCGGAAGAATTAGAAGAGATATTAAAAACAGCTGATTCAAAAAAGGGGATTGGGGGGTTTGCTACTAAGATATTGGCAAGTCAGATAGCTGGGTATTCAGGTATAGATACTCATATAACAGATTGGAATGCTGATAATTTAGATTTAATTTTAAGGGGAGAAAAAATAGGAACTCATATTCTACCATCAAGTAAAAAAATTCCATCTAGGAAGCTTTGGATAGGATTTGGCATGGTCTCTACTTCAACAATTACAGTTGACACTGGAGCAGAAGAAGCATTAGTCAATAAGAATGCATCTTTACTATATAAAGGGATAAGTGAATATGGTAAAGAAATAAATATAGGTGATTGCATTACAGTCTTTAATACAAAAGGTGCCCCAATTGCTAAGGGGATAAGTAGTTGGAGTTCAGATGAAATTGATGAAGCTTTCAAGATTAATAATCGTGGAAACTCTAAGCCAGTTATGCACAAAGACAATTTAATTATTCTATAAATAACACTTAAAAAATCTTTAAAGCTTTACTAGTCTGTTCTCATGTTACAAAAGATAGGCATTGAGGCAAAAAAAGCTTCAAAAGTCTTATGTTTAGCTTCAGAAGAACAAAAGAACGAAGCGTTAAACGCTATGTCTAAAAGCATTATTAATAATATGACCTATATTCTTGATGAGAATCAAAAGGATCTTAAAAAAGGTGAACAACTAGGTATAACAGATGCTTTGATGGATAGATTAACACTAACTAGTGAGCGAATTGAATCAATGTCTGAAGGTTTAGTTAAAATTATCCACCAAGAAGATCCAGTTGGAAAAATTGAAAAAGAGTGGACCGGCGAGAATGGATTAGAATATAAGAAAATTAGATCTCCCTTCGGTGTTGTAGGTGTAATTTATGAAGCAAGACCAAATGTGACTTCTGACGTTGGTGGACTTTGCCTCAAGTCAGGAAACTCTTCAATACTAAGAGGGTCTAGTTATTGTATAGATTCAAACAAGGCTGTTCTGAAAGTTCTGAGGGAAGGGATTATATCTTCTGGTTTACCAGATAATTCGATACAACTGTTAGAAGATACTTCAAGAGAAATAGGTATAGAGTTAATGAAGTTAACCGATTATGTGGACTTATTGATACCAAGAGGGGGCAAAGGGTTAATTCAAAGTATGGTTGAGAATGCAACTGTACCTTATATTCTAGATGGAGATGGAAATGTTCATTTATATATACATGAGGATGCAGATGCAGACAAAGTAAATAAGATTGTTATAAATGCGAAAGTTCAGAGGCCAGGAGTTTGCAATGCATTGGAAACTTTAATCATACATAATAAGTACATTGAGCAAAATGGCAGCAAAATTATTGACGAGTTACTTGCTAATGGTGTTGAAATTTTTATAGATGAAGTTCTTTCATTGGAATATCCAAATTGCAAGGTAGCGACTGAGGACGAATATTATATGGAGTTTCATGATTATAAGATAGCTATAAAGATTGTAGAAAATCTTGATGAGGCTATTGAACATATAAATATTTATTCATCAGGGCATACTGAATCAATACTTACAAAAGATGAATATGCTGCAGAAAAATTTTCAAACTCTATAGATTCTTCTGTTATTTTTATTAATGCTTCTACTAGATTTACAGATGGAGAAATCTTTGGCTTTGGTGCTGAAATCGGAATAAGTACACAAAAGCTTCATGTAAGAGGACCTATGGGGTTAGAAGCTTTAACCAGTGAAAGGTATATAGTTAAAGGACACGGTCAAATAAGAGAATGAACAAAGAAATAATAGTTACTATTAAGCAACTGGAGCAGGTTGGATATTTTGCTTCTGACTATATAATTGATGCTTTAAACAGTGCACTAGTTTTAAATAAACCTTTATTAATTGAAGGACCTGCGGGCTCAGGAAAAACTTGGTTAGCAAAAGCTCTAAGTCATTTGAAAGAATGGAACTTAATACGTCTTCAGTCACACGAAGGTATTGACGAAGATAAAGCTTTGTATGAATGGAACTACAGAAAACAACTATTATCCCTTCAATCAGATATAGATGGGGAGAAGAGTATAGAGGATATATTTTCTGAAGATTTTTTGATTGAACGTCCAATTTTGCAAGCCCTGAGGAGTAAGGAAACTAGTTTATTATTGATAGATGAAGTTGATAGAGCTGACGAAGAAATGGAGGCACTATTATTAGAAGTTTTGGCTGAGGATCAAGTAACAATTCCAGAACTTGGAACAATTTCTGGTTCTCATAATTTCCACACTATTCTTACCTCAAATTCAACTAGAGAGCTTTCAGATGCTTTAAAGAGGAGATGTATCTATCTTTATTTAGATTTTCCTGAGATTAGTAGGGAGGCTCTAATTTTAAGTCATCACATAGAAGGTCTAGATAAAAATGATTCTGAAAAAATTGCTTCAATGATTTCATATATACGGAAATTAAATATACAAAAGCCACCTTCAATTGCAGAAGTTGCTGATTGGTTAAAGTATGTTTGGTCTAAGGATACAGGATTGGGAGAACGCAATCTTAAAAAGAATATTGGAATTCTTATAAAGAATAATCATGATCAAAAAGTAGTAATAGAAGAAATTGAAAACTTCAATAATAAGCAGTAAGGTACTATCAGAGTTTGCTACATTTTGTAGAGATAATGATTTAGACATAGGCGTAAATATAACTAAAGATTCATTTCAACTTTTAAATGAGCAAGAAATAAATAATATTCATCAGGCTATATATTATTTACAGTTCTTATTTGTGAATAATTATAAAGACATTGAAAAGTATAAATTCCTTGCTTCCCGATTTTTTAATTTAAATCTTAAGCTAAAAAATAATGATAAACAGTTAGATTATGAAAGCTTATTCTCAAACACCAATCAAGAAAAAGATATAATGAATAGCCTCTTCCTTGATTACTTATTATCTCCTACTCAAGAAAAACTAACCTCGCTATCTTATGACGCTATTTCTTCTTTTGAATCATTAGATTTTTCTAGACCAGTATCAATAAATTATTGGGTTGAAAGAATAATGACATCATCTTATGTAGAAGAAATGATGAAGGTTTTTCTGATTAACGACATTGATAAATATAGTAAATACCAAGTATATGCATTAGAGCAAGGCTTCTTGAAGGACTTCAGAGACGAAATATTTACCCAGTTATTTAACATAAAAAACCAATCTAAAGAGCCTTATGATTATGAATTTCTAGACAAGTTAGTAGATTTGTCTGAAAAAGACTTTCTCCATACTGATAAAAGTGAAAGGAAGGACCTTTTACAACAGGCTAGGAAGTTGGGAATGTATCTTGCTGTAAAATTAAAGAAAAAAACTAATGACAATAAAAAAGGAAGAGTGTCCTTGAGAAAAACAATTAGAAAGTCTTTGTCTTACGGAGGTTCTATGTTTTCAACTGTTCATGTAAGAAAAATCAAAAAGAAGCCAAAGCTTATAGTTTTTTGTGATATTAGTGGATCTATGGCACTGTACTCCATTTTTGGTTTGAATTTTCTATCAGGGATATTGAAAGCATTTAGAAATATAAGAGCTTTTGTTTTTATTGATGGAACAACTGAAGTTACAGATTTAGTACGAAATAATACAGGAGAAGAAATTTCCTCGATATTAGGACAGTGGAATAATTATGTGAAACTTGATGGCCACTCTGATTATTCATTTTCTTTTGAGACCTTGTTAGATAACATTAAAGATATATCTCCCAATAATCTTCATTTATTAGTTATAGGAGATGCAAGGAATAATTATAGATTTTTGGATGAAAAATTATTGATTGACATAAGTGAAAAATTTGAAAAAATCTATTGGCTTAATCCAGAGAAAGAGGCGTATTGGTCTACAGGAGATAGTATTATTAATCACTTCCAGCCTATATGTGAATCAATTGAGGAAGTTAGAAATTTAAATCAACTCAAGATATTTGTAGAGAAGATAAGTAAAAAACTAGTATAGATTATGAAGCAATATGGAATGCTAGGAGGTACTTTTGACCCCCCTCACTATGCTCATCTTGAGATTGCGATAAGGGCTATAGAGCAGTTTTCCTTAGCTAAAGTTGTTTTTATCCCTGCAGGTAATCCATGGCACAAAGAGGGAATCATCTCAAGCTATGAACATAGATATAAAATGACCCAGTTACTAATTAGCAATTCTGACTATCTTGAAGTTAGCGACTTGGAAAGCGATATTTCAAGACCTACATACACAATCGACACACTAAGAAAAATTCCAGAGACTGACGAGAACTATTTTATTATAGGAGCTGATGTAGCAAGAGAAATTACAACCTGGAAGGATTATAACGAAATTTTTGATTATACAAAGATATTAGTTGCTCCTCGAAATGGAGTAAGTAGTAGAGATTTAGATGATATATTCCCAGGTCCTTACAATCTTATCCAAGGTGCTGAGGTTGATTTAAACTCTACGATTATAAGAGAAAAAATTAATGAATCGGTTACATTAGAGGGAATGCTTCCATTGAGCATTATCCAATATATTAGAGACAATTCTTTATACGGCTGATTTTTTTATTTCCAAGTTTTTTTATTAAGCAAGATTACAATTGGGAACATCTCCAACCTTCCAACCAGCATTATGAAAGCAAGGAGTATTTTCGAATATTCATCATAGAAATTGTATGTATCAAATGGTCCCGCTTGATCTAAAGCTGGGCCAATATTGTTCAATGCAGACACTACAGAAGACAGAATAGTCTCAATACTTACATGAATTCCACCAAAATATGTAGTTAATCCTAGAAGAACAGACCCTAAGCCAAATACAGTTATGTATAAAATAAAGAAGGTTTGAACTGATTCCAAAGATTGCTCTGTCATTGCTGATTTTGACATTCGGACTTTAAATATAGCTTTTGGAAATATTAGTTTTTTTAATTCATTTCTTACTGTCTTAAGTAAGGCAACAAGCCTTACAACTTTAATCCCTCCACCGGTAGATCCTGCCATTCCTCCAACAAACATAAGACCTAGAAGCAGAATCTTAAGACCTCCTGGCCAAACTTCAAAATTAGATGATGAGTATCCGGTTGTAGTTATTATAGCTAGAGACGTAAAGATGGACTCAACAAGAGAGTTAACTACACCATTGTTGCTTGTATATAAGAAGATGAAAAATATTACAGAAGAAAATGAGACTATAAAGGCAAAATATTTAAATTCACTACTATACATATACTCTTTTAATCCTTTGCGACTTTTGTAATGAAGAGTAAATGAAGTACCAGCTATAAACATGAATAAACAGACTATAAGCTTACTTATAGTAGAAAACTCAGATACAGATTTGTCAAAGGTGCTGAAGCCACCTGTAGATAGCGTTGTAAATGAATGATTTAATGAAGAAAAGAAATCTACTCCGGAAAGGCTCAAGAGAACTGTCTGCGATATTGTAAATACTAGATACACTCCCCATAGAATTGCTGCAGTATCTTTAAAGCGAGGAGTGAGTCTGTCAGGATTCGGACCTGGTGATTCTGCTTTTGCAAGATTTAGACCTCCCGATCCTAAAAGTGGCATAATTGAAATTGTAAGAATAATTATTCCCATTCCTCCAATCCACTGAGTTATAGATCTCCAAAATTGTATTGCTTTTGGAAGTTCTGAAGGATTGGCAATTACTGAAGACCCTGTTGTAGAGAATCCGGATGCTGTTTCAAATAAAGCATCTATAAAATTAATATCAGGTAGTGATACTAAATATGGGACTATTCCAGCAATTGTCAGGCTTATCCAAGACAGACCTACCGCTGCAAAACCTTGTGTGATGTTTAGTTGTTTTTTAGGCCTCAAGAATTTATTGCCGAGAGAACCTATAACTGAATAAATAAGTGATAATACAAGAAGGTAGATTCCAATATTATTTTCTTTGTAGTAGAAGCCAACAAGACCAGAGAAGAATATGGCAAGTCCTAAAACTCTTAATACCCCTGAACCTACAAATGCAGCTATTCTTAACAATTACTTCTCAACAAAAAATTTCTTCAATGTCTGGAATTGAGTCAGGTAGTGAAAAGACAACCAGTTTGTCTTTTGATGCAAATTGCCACTCTCCTGTTGGTATATGTACATCATTTCTTCTAATTACTCCAGCAACTAAGGAGCTATTTGGTAAATCTATATTTTTTAGTTCTTTACCTAACACTAAACAGTCTTCACTTAATTGAATTTCTAGCGCCTCAACTTCTGTATCTTCAAAAGTTAATGCTGTAGTTACATTCTCTGATCTAACATCTTGCAAGATTTCATTAGCTGCTGCAATTCTTGTTGATATTGTTGCCTGTATAGAAGTCTCTTTAAGCAGGTCCATATAATCAATTTTATTTACTCTAGTTATTATTTCAGGAATACCCAAAGACTTCGCTATCAAGCTACAAACTATATTTTTTGAGTCGTCTTTACTCAAGGCAATTAGTGCTGTATTTTCTGTTACTCCAGCATCAATTATATTTTTTGGGTCTTTTGGGTCTGTACATATAACTATTACCTGTGAAAGATTTTCAGCAATTCTTGTACAGTCACTTTCGCTATCATCTAGGACTACCACCTCATATTTGCTAGATAATAATCTTGCTGCTAGTAACTCAGAAGACCTAGATGCTCCAACTATGATTGCTTTATTTATCTCCTTTTTTTCATTAATACCTAAAAGAGATAATGCTGTTGTTACTTCTCCGCTTTTAACAATTATCTTAAGATGATCATCCTTACTTATTACTGTATCTCCGTTTGCTATGAAAGATTCTCCATCCCTAACAAATGCAGTTATAAGCCAGTGACCTTTGGAATCCGATTCATGGATTTCATTTAATGCATTTCCTATAAGTGGGGAGTTTTCAGTAACTACTCCTCCAATTGAAAGAAGTTTTCCTTCCCCAAATTCATAAATATCATAAATTCCAGATCTTGATAAAAGTTTTTCTATTTCGTCACAAGCACTTTCTGACGGATCTATAATTTGGTCAATCTTTAGCTCATTTTGTTCACTTTTCATTGATTCGTCCTGAACCCTCGCAAAAGATTTTTTCGTACCTAGATTTTTTGCGACATAACAAGCGAGCATATTGACATTTTCTTTTTCCGTTACAGCTATGATTAAGTCTGCTGTGCTTGCACCAGCTTTAGTTAAGCTAGAAGGACTTGCCCCATTGCCTAAAATAACTAATATATCTAATTCATTTGAAAGATTCTCGACCTTAAGTGGGTCTTCTTCAATTACAGTGACTTCATGTTGTTCAGATGAAAGTTTTTGTGCGAGAAAACTTCCCACTTCTCCAGCACCAACAATAATGATTTTTCTCAAAAATTTTGCCTTCCCTATCTACATTAGTGGACTTATAATTTCATGTTAATATTATTTTTAGTGACTTTATTGGATAAGATAATAATTGAGCAACAGAAGAAAATTAGTGAATCTGTAGAGATTCTAATCGCACAAGGTTGTTTTGATATCCAAGTAATAGAATTAGATGAAAATGCTTTTACAGATTTTATTATATTGACTACAGCAAGATCTCAAAGACAGGTTTCGGCCACAATATACAAATTAAAAGATCATTTTAAATCAAATAAAATTCCTTACAACTCTGAAGGCGAGAACACATCATGGGCTTTGATTGCAAATGAAGATATAGCGGTAAATATACTTACGGAAGAATCTAGGTTTTTTTACTCTTTGGAAGATTTATACTTTGATTGTGAAATAACAACTATAGATACGTAGAATTGAAATTATTACCTATTTTAGGGGCTGTAGCTCAGTTGGCAGAGCATCTGCATGGCATGCAGAGGGTCAGGGGTTCAAATCCCCTCAGCTCCACGTTGAATTATGAATTATTTTAACTCTATTTACAAGTTTGTATTTGAAACAAAAACTCTGATACTTTCACAATTTTTTATTGCAACATTAAGCCTAATCCAAGCATCAATTGTTGCCCGAGAGCTAGGGCCATCTAAATTTGGTCAGGCTGCTTTAATTCTATCTCTTCCAGCGATAGTATTTAGGTCTCTACATTCAAGATCTTCAGATTTTACACTCGTAGCACTCAGAGATTTAAAAATAAAGCAACAGCATATCATAGCATCATCGTTTTTGATTGATCTTCTCTCAGGATTAATTGCTTCTATTATTTCCTTTCTCCTCTCAGTTCCTTTTGCTATTTATTTTGGGCTAGATGGGGTTGGTTCAATTTATAAAGTTTTCTTACTTTATATTTTTTGCAGGCCATTTTTGGGACTGAGTGAAACTGCAAAAGGCGTGTTAACTTATGAAAAGAAATTAAATTTATTTGCAATAGTTGAGTTTATATCAGTTCTTATAAGATTTATTGCAATCATTATATTAGTTTTGATTCAACCATCTGTTGAAATGTTTATTATTGGGCACTCAATATATGCTTTTTCTTATGGGCTTCTTTCATTAGGTGTAATGTTTTCAAGGATCAAAGAGAATTTCTTTGAAATTCCTTTCATTCAAAACTTTTTTACTGTTGCCAGACTTTCAAAACAATTTCTTTTAACTCTTAGACTTGACCAATTAGTAGGTATGATTCCAAATCATTTCGATCTAATTATTATTAATATTTTTGCTGGGTATGAAGCTGTAGGAATCTACAATATAAGCAAAAGACTACTAATGCCTATTAACTATCTTGTTGTTGCACTTACTCCTTGGGTTCAATCAGAGTTTGTAAAGAAGAAAAATGAAATAAAAGAAATTGGATATAGGCTTACTAAGACAATTCTTCTCCCCTTATCTTTGGTAATTATTTCTTCTGTTTATTTCTTTGGTGAATGGATAATTCAATTAATCGTTGGAAGTAGTTATGAGGAAAGTTATATTCCATGGTTAATAATGACATTTGGATATTTAGTATTTTTGATACTTTTTTGGGTAAGACAAGCTCTTTTGCTAACTGATCGCCTCATCTATCACGCTTATTCAAGGGTTTTGAATGCAGTTTTTTTTCTAGGTGGTTCTATAGTCTTCTCTAGAATATCCCCTTTACTAGGAGTAGCTTTAGCATATGTTCTAGGGATAACAATTCAAAAGATTTATGAATTATATATTTTTGAAAAGAAGCATGTATGAAAATCCTTTCAAGCTATCGACACTATTGGGTATCTTTTATCCAACTTATTCTCTTTATTCCTTTTTATAGGCAAGGGCATGTAGGTGCAGATTGGGATTCTTACGGTTCTTTTGCATCTTCATACTTGATTTATAGCGAAGGAACTTATTATCCATCTAGATCCCCTGGGTTTCCATTTTTTGAGTACATGGTCTCAAGTTTCTTAGGTTTTGGTGTTAGAGGGATTCTTATTGTCATTTTTCTTTTTTTAATAGGTCTTAATTTTATTACCCATAAATTGTTTGACAATCACAATGAGAATGACTTTATATATTTTTCCCTACTCCTTTCACCTATATTGTTAATTT
>Ga0207992_1001112_pt1 | contig 12400 bp, 8 predicted proteins | sample ETN02SmetaG_FD_185788 | JGI IMG/M metagenome (GOLD analysis project Ga0207992, IMG submission 185788) | Marine microbial and viral communities from oxygen minimum zone, Eastern Pacific Ocean - ETNP2014F10-02SV255 (SPAdes) (version 2) | ecosystem: Environmental > Aquatic > Marine > Oceanic ...
AAGAGCCCATCACATGACCGAGGTTCCCGTACGCTATCGAGATTCTCGGCTGATTGATGAAAATGGTATCTTACATCACGGAGATTTCCTATTACACAAAGATGGTAGTTGGTCAAAATCGAAGGGTGATGAGGATGTTAAATTCAATTTGAATGGATCTGACCGTGTAATAACTAGAAGTTTACAAAATTGGCATACACATCTTGCTATGATTCTAAATCGAGGAACGGGAGAGGATTTACCATTACAACGTTGGCTTAATGAAATCATATTTCCAACAGAAAAAAAATTGACTAAGGAATTAGTAGAATTAGGAACTAAAGCTGCTTGTGCTGAATTGATTGCAACAGGCACTACATTTGCTTGTGATATGTATTATTTCCCAGAACAAATGGCTAATGGCATGATTGAAGCTGGAATCAGAGGTATTGCTGGTGGAACTGTAACTGATTTCCCCACTACATCATATCCAAACGGCCCAGAACAAGCAATTGGAGATTTAGATAACTTACTCAAAGAAGGTACTGGAAATTCAAGGGTAGAATATGCTATTGCTCCACATGCAATTTACACTTGTGAAAAAGAAACTCTGATTAAATCAAGTGAAATTGCTAAGAGAAATAATTCATATTTACTAACACACGCTTCTGAAACAAGAAATGAAGTTGCTACATGTCACAAGGAAAATGGATGTTACCCAATAGAATATTTGGATTCCATCGGATTTTTTGAATCAAATAAAACAGTATTAGCACATTGTGGGTGGTTGAAAAAGAATGAAATGAGATTGATGGCAAAATATGATTCTAAAGCCGTACATTGTCCCACTAGCAACATGAAATTAGGAATTGGTGGGACTATGTCCTACCCTGCAATGAAAGAGGCAGGTGTAGACATAAGGTTGGGTACTGATGGTCCTGCAAGTAATAATGCACTTGATTTACGCCAGGAGGCAAAATTAGCAAGTATGGTACAACGTCATGATCATTGGGATGCATCCATATTAAATCCTCAAGACTTATGGAAATTAGCCACTAATGGCTCCAAAGATTGGGTAGCTTGGAATATTGATGACATGAGAATGCAACCACACGGAATTGATGAACGAAGATTATTAGCAAATCTAGTTTATTCAAATGCAGATTGTCTAGATGTTTGGGTTGATGGAGTCGAACTTAGACATGGAGGAATTACCATGTCATTAGATGTAGATGGGATTTCAAATAATCTTAAACAAGCAGTACAAGACTACTACGAAGGAATATAAGTTCTAAAAGAGCCAAAATGATACAGCTAAAACTCCATATGCTCCTAGTAATAACGTGCCTTCTAACCAATTAGATTTCCCATCAGAACAGATACTATTTACAATTAATACTGCAACAAATGTCACTATTGTTTCAAATAATCCAAATTGTAATGTCATGTCTGCATTCAATATCCATCCAATTAATACTGCAAGTGGTGCAATGAAGACTGCAACTTGTGTAGATGATCCAATTGCAATTCCAATTGATAAATCCATCTTATTTTTCCCAGCAACGGTAACTGCTGTGAAATGTTCTGCTGCATTACCAAACAATGGAATTAAAATTACTCCAATAAATACTTCTGGCCACCCTAATGATTCTGCACTATGTTCAATACTTCCAACTAGACATTCAGCCATTAATGCCACCAAGGCTGTAGATACAACCAGTAAAATCACTGCTTGCCTCATAGTTAATGCTGCTACTTCTTCTTCATGATGTGATGATTTAATAAATAAATGAGAATGTGTCTTTAATTGAAATAATAAAAATAAACCATACAAAAATAATAGAATTACTGCTGCAATACGAGATAATTCCAAAATAGTTTCAGAAGTATGATTTTCTGTTTGTCCAAATGTTGCTGGAATTATCAAAGCTAACATTGCTAACATTAACAAAGAGCCATTCGTACTAACTGCATCTGAACTAAATGTCTGTTCCTTATGCTTTATTCCCCCCCATAAAAATGCTAAACCTAATACAAGTAACAAATTTCCAAGTATACTTCCAATTAAACTCGCTTGCACGACTAATATTAATTTTGAAGCGGATGCTGCATCTACTGCTTTACTTGCTTCTATTAACAAAAATATAGCAATAATTAATTCCGCTGCATTACCAAAACTAGCATTAAGAAAAGCTCCCAATCCTTGCCCCAATCTTAGTGATATTTCTTCTGTAGCCCTTCCCATTAACCATGCCAACGGCATTATTGCAAATAACGATGAAATAAATACCGCAGTAGTATTATGACTAACAAATTCAAAATATAGTGTAAGGGGTATTGCTAATAAGAGTAAAATTAACTTTGATTTTCTAGGATCTACGAATTCCTTCCATCCATCAGATGAAATAATTACCTCATTTAATGACATTAAAAGGCCTCATTATTTCCTATTGAGACGGCGTCTTTTACCTTTACTTTTACTTTTACTTTCACCAAAGTCATCTTCATCATCATCTTCATCATCATCTGATTTATTGCTTTTACGAATTCTACGTTTTCGAGAAGAGGATTCTGCTTTTTTCTTCTCTCTACGTTTTGGTTTGGGAGCCGCGGCACCAAATAATTCATCATCTTCCTCATCGTCTAATGTCTTAGCCTCGCCAAGGTCTCTTTCAGGTGATGAATCCATTGGATCTGATTTACCAGTATCCATTATTGAGTCCATATCTGGTTCAGCAGAAGTTCCAATGAATTCTCTCATCCAATCTTCTCCATCTTCTTCTTCATCTGATGAAGGGGATCTACCTGCTGTCGTTAATGTTAAAATAATCATAATAAATGCAAATATATTGAAAGCCGCTAAAATGTAAGTGAACATGTATGGAGGTGAAAGTGCTTCTAATTCAATTGGAGTAGGTTCTGGTTCAGGCTCTAATGAATCTGCATAAACACATTTTAATTCACCTGTATCTACTTGTTCACATCGATCTACAAAGAATTCTACACTTGCAGGATCTATATTTCCTGCCAAATCAACGGCTTGAACTTCTAATCTGTGCTCACCGATTTCAAAATTCTTCGCAGCATACGTTACGAAAAATGATATCTTGTTTTCTTCGGATTCTTCATCTATTAACAAATCTAAATTTTGCCATGCCTCAACTACTTCACTAGCTGTATTTATATTTCTAGTAAATCTAATCTGAATGTTTCCAATTCCAACATCATCAATTGCTCCACCACTAATCATTAAATTATCACCATAACGATAGCTTGATCCAGTACTTTGGGAACTGGGTGAATATAATATTAAAGTTGGAGATTGCCCGTCTGCAGAATAATTATTTTCTTCTGTAATCGCTGAATTACCATATTCATCAAAACCTGTAATATGAATGCTTAATGCTCCAGCGGGCACCTCATCTGTTAATGTAAATTGATATGTATATGCATTAGATGCTCCTCCTGCAGAAATCATGTATAATCCCATTACAATATTCATTCCTGTAGAATCTTTAATTGTAATTCTTGGAATATTTCCACCGGCTGCCTCAGCAATATTTGCTTGAATTGTATATTCTCCTGCTTTCATTGATTTCCCTTGTAAACCTAAAACACTAATTTCCATTGAAGGCCCAAGTGTATCTTCATTTACCATTCTTGCATTATAGTTCTCTTCTAAATCAAATTGTAAATTACCATCTGTATCCATTGCTGCAACAGCATACCAAACTTCTCTATTCAGCCCTGTAGGTATTGAAATAGAAATTGTTTGTGATGGTTCATCTTCATTAGCGAAGTTGATTGGTCCTTCTATTAATTCCCATGCATCAAGCAAGAGTGATGAATCTGTTGGATCTCCTCCTAATCCATTAAAAATATTTGGATCTGTGCAACGATAAATGTAGTACGTTTCTCCAGTCTCTTCAATAATTTGTTGGAAATTAACCCTAACTGCTGCATCTCCAACTCTCCACACATCAACTGAATTTACTGGAGTTTTTCTTGGTGCACTAATATCTTCAGCTACAGGTCCAAAACAATTTTGAACAAATCTGAAATCTTCATAAGTACCTGTATCTTCATCAAATTCTCTATTTACAAAAGTCTGGAATTCTTCTAAATTATATCTTGCTTTTGTTGTGACACAATAATAAGAATCTTGAGACCATGATTCATCTACGGCAACATCAAAGAATCCAATTCCCGCATCTGCTGAACCAACTAAAGTTGGAGGGCTTGAAACAAATGTATTATTTGTAATCTCTAAATTAGATCTCCATATATGATATGTTTCACCTTCAACCCCTATTTGATCAGTCCAATTTACTTGAGTTATCGCATTTCCAATATATGCTGCTGAAATATCCGTAGGTTCAGCAATCCATGGATCAAATGTGTTTTCAAATACAGATACACAATTAGAAGACTCTGTGGATAAATTTGTACGTCCATTAGAATCTTGGATTGTTACGCAATAATAGTAGTAACCAAGTGTCCCTCTATTAATTTGGTGAGGATAATAACTTACACCTTCCATACTAGAGCCGAGCATCAGGACTCCAGGCTCATTAACATCATCTATTGGTAATCTTGAGCGCCAAATGGTGTATACCTCTCCAACTTCTCCTGGAGACTCAGTCCAACTAATATTTGTAATTCCATTACCTGCCATAACATTTGGCTCAAAAATTACTGAAACTCCTTCAGGTATAACTGGATTTGATGTATCTTCAACAATTGGGTTTGCAAGAGTATTAGAATTAGTTGAACCATCTGGTAATTCAAATCTTAAATCCTCATAATCTAATCCTTGACCTAAATAATTTGGTAAATAATATGTTGCTGAATAATAAACTGAGCGTTGGGTATTTGCTGGTACATCTAGCGTGATTTGGGTGTTAGTTGCTGTTAATGATGCAACTAAATAACTTGAAGTACTTGTTGAAAGAATAAATCCATTACTACGATTTAATGGAACTGTGTGTCTCCATATTCTTATTGTCAATGCGTCTGCTCCCACTTCAGGTAATTCTCCAGCATTTAATTGGTTGTAATTAACCCATGAAAGTGTTGTTGTTTCTGATTGTGAATTAAACGTTCCAGATAGTAATGATGGTGTTCTAACTGGTTGAGTAGTTTCATTTACAGGATTACATAATGAATTTTGACCACAATATAAACTTGTACTTTGTGTTCCATCTCCTTGCTCTGTAACAATTGCATAATAAAATTCTCCAGAAACTTCAGCAGATATTTGAAATTCAACTGAATGTCCTTCGTGGAATGGCGATGAACCATTCTTACAAAGGAAATAATTTTCTGCAACACAAGCTGAGGTTGTAAGTTCATTAATTGGTTGTAATGATTGAATATTTATTTCTGTGATTCTAGATGAATGTCTATAAATATAATAAACAGATGTATGTAAATACGACAATACTGTTGCTTCTGTTTGATCATCTAATCCCTCTCCATCAATATTATACCATGAAATTGTAGATTTTTCTGTTGTTGGATCAAATGATACTGAGATACCTATTGCTGGTAATTGTGTTTGATCATAATCATCCTCATCACCTACTTCTCCATTTCCTCCTCCATCAGGTAATGGATCTTGTGGATCTAAAGGATTTGTGAAATTAGTAACTTCATCACCATCTAAATGGCCATCTCCATCTGTATCATTTAAATTCGGATCTGTTTGATGAGTAATTATTTCTGCGCTATCATTTAACCCATCCCCATCTGTATCATTTAAATTCGGATCTGTTTGATATTGATTGACTTCTGCACCATCATGTAAACCATCTCCATCTGTATCTGCAACAGCTGGGTTTGAATTTGTGTAAAGTACTTCTTCACCATCTTCAAGAGTGTCTCCATCTGTATCTACAACCTTAGGATTAGTTAGGTAAGTCACTACTTCATCGTAATCATTTAACCCATCTCCATCAGAATCAGGATTCAATGGGTTTGTTCCATTATTTGGATCTAATTCTTGCCAATCAATCAAACCGTCTCCATCTGTATCAGGGTTTGTTGCATTTGTTCCAAAAGTTATTATTTCTAAATCATCTGGTATTTGGTCTCCATCTGTATCAATTAAATTCGGATCTGTTCCATTTTCTTGCTCTTGGAAATCATTTAACCCATCACCATCACTATCTGAATTATTTGGATCGGTTCCATTAGCAAGTTCATCATCATCAGATATGCCATCTCCATCTGAATCAGGCCCTGGCATTGGCTCAAATCCAGTACTCGCATATGCCCCTTGAGCCCAAGTAGCAAGCAACATCAGTCCAACTAAAAACAGTGCGCGGAGGCGTGAAGTCCCATCCATTCGATTCCCTCTCAGTGAACTGTGTTCTTGGTTTGGGTTAAGACTGTGACGCATAAAAACCCCATTAACTGGGCTCTTTGCGCGGGATTTAGGAATTTTGAGGGTGCAATCACTCATCTAACTTCAAGGTAGACTTCGTCTATGTTAAGGGTTCTTGTTTGTCGAGTGCCTTCAAATCATTACTTGCTACAATAAATCTACTAAAAAAGGTGTATATTCCGCCTATTAAACTAATAAAAATTACCAACATCATAGGGTTCCAATCAATCCCTAACCAATTAGGATCTGAAAATTGTAAAAATGATTGTATTGATGCTAATAAAACACCAATTAAAGTGACTACAATTCTATCAGCTCTTCCAAACCCTCCATAATTTCTACCTAAACCTACACTTTGAGCCTGAGTCCCCATATAAGATCCTAATAATGTTGAAAGTGCTGCTGCCCACCCCCAAACCGGATTGATGATCCATGATGAGTTATGGGCTATTGCCAATAAAAATGAAATGTCAATAATTCTATCAATTGTATGATCTAAATAATCTCCGTATCGGCTTGTTTTACCATATGTCCTAGCAACAGTTCCATCTAATCCATCAAACACTCCAGTAAATATAATTAAAATAAATCCGATAACGAGTGAAATCCCTCCATTAAAATCTCTACCTGCTGTTGAAATAAAATAACATGCAAATAAAGCCAAAGGTAAGGTAGACCAAGTAATGAATGAAGGAGAAATATTACCCATTCTGGATATTAATGGGCTTATCAAAATTTCCCACTTGTTTCGTAAACCCTCTAATCCCATTATTATCTTCTCCGACTTTCTACTATCAAAATGATTTGTGAGAAAATGCCTTATGAATGAAGTTCTGCAATCCAATCAATATTCAACATATTTGTCACTTTATCTCCATTAATCCATTCATTGACCTTGTCTGAAATATCATTAATTGGCATATTTGTTGTGTCAATCTCTATTATCTTCATTTTTTCATCTAATTCAAGTACTATTGAACTTAATAGTTCTGATTCTACGTTCTCAGATATCTTTTTTTCTGTCCAATTTCTTAATTTTAATCTGTTTTCTAATACATCCGGTCTACATCGCATTAAAATTACACAATTTACAGGTAAATAATGAGATAAGTGTCCATCAACAAGTAAATGTTCCTTAGGTGGATTATTCCATTCATCCACTAATATCTTGTTCAACAATTCAACATCAATTTCCACTGTATCAGAATTTATTGTTTCAGGCATTATTGCATCATACCTTTTTGCTAAATCTAACACACTTGTTGTATCAAATTTTGTAAATTCACATAAACTCGTTTTTCCACAACCTGGAACTCCAGTAACTGCAATTCTCAAAGGCTGCATAAACAGCCCAAAAGGTGGAGGGATATATGCTAATTCACAGTATATACTAAGCGGAAGACCTTCTCACCTATCATGAAATGTTTGGAATGAGCAACCCAGAACAAGTGATTTCTCAATTTGAGAGGTATGCTCAAGAGGGGAGATTAGAAATTGCTGAAGTGATGTCTACAGAGTTGGCAGAGAGGTTGTTAAACGAGAAAAAGAGGGATATTGAAAAACAAAAATTTCTAGTAAGAACATTAAGAGGAAATTCCTCGATACTGTTACAAAGAGAAAAATACAATTTGTGTAAAAATGCAAGTAAAATGTTGCAAAAACATAGAGCTGTTTTGAATAAAATGGCTAAAAAGTCTAAGCAAATTGAAATGGCAGATTCAAATATTTCTACTGTAGCAAATGATGAAATTGTTTTTGCTTGTGCTGAAATTGGATTAAAACATCTTTATAGATCTTTAAAACATCTAAATAAAGCAAATAAATTACGCCCATTAGATTCAGAAATTTGTATTTTAATGTTGGAAGCAAGATTCGCAATTAAGGGTAAATTAAATGGTTCAAAATCATCTTGTAAAAAATTAATTTATTCATTGAAATCAAGTGGTCCACTAATTTTGAAAGATGGTCATTTCATTTTGAATCCTGAAGGATATGTTCCAAGATACATTAGTCAACTACTTCCAAGATTAGAAGTAATTTCTAACGTTGAAAAACTAGATTTAAAATACAAACAAAAAATAATTGATTGTATAACTGATATTAATTCACAAATTGAGGCCATTAATGCAGGAGAACAAGCAGCAAATGAAAAATTAGCAAAGGCAATTGATTCATTAAATCCTACTTCAGACTATTACTCATATTAAAAAAAGTAACGAGGGATGGATTTGAACCAACGATCTCCGGGTTATGAGCCCGACGGGATATCCAGACTACCCCACCTCGTTATCTTGAGCGTGAAGCCCCTCATACTTGAATATTCAAGTAAAATGGGGAAAAATTGTATCAGGGAAACGGTGCCTTTTTGGACTAGTAGAACACACATGGTATTGAAAAACATGTTTAAAACTCAAAAAACTGTAACGCCGCTTCTAATTTTATTACTGATTTTTTCTGCATTTAGTGGATGTGGTGGAGAAGAAATTGAAGAATATTCTGGACCAATAGATATTGTATTAATCATGTCAGCTAATTCAGGAACATTAGAAATTACAAAAGGAAATGATAATGCAACAATTGACCAACAAAGTAATCCAGTATCTATTGAATTTGATTTGAGTAATACAACATCGGGTAGTGGAGATATCACTGGGTTTACCATAAACCCTGGAGATGGTTCAGATATGATTTATTCAAATGGAAGTGAAAATGGAGTTTTTACGCATGAATATTCAGTTCACGGTGTTTTTGAAGCAATTATTACCGCAATGGATTCAGAAGATAATGAAAGAAGTATTAGTGAAGAAATAAGAATTGATTATCATCAGGAGCATGATAATCAAAATACAGCAAATCCAGATGTTGTTTGGGTTGATTATATCGGTCCTTCTACAGACATTCCTATGTGGATTAATGTGACAAGTGAGGTTGAAAATACTCCTGGTGGACCATTGGGTACTTTATTTGGTAATGATGATCCAGTTACAGTAACTTGGACTCTATATGATGGTCAAGACAACATTGTAGGTAATGCAACAACTGAAACTATTGATGATGGTGATTCTGCAACTTTTGAATATCAAGCAGAAATGCCAATTACAATTGACTGGAGGTTAGAAATCACATTAGATGAAGATGTAAATGTGAATACGGCTACTGTTTTTGACATAAGTTATAACCATGCAGGAATGTAATACAGTTTCAGTTTCACTTTCACTTTCATGCTACCCCTCTTTAGTTAGTTCATATACTGAAGCATGTTAAGACCTGATGATATAGAGGGATGAGAATGGTAAAAAAGAAAGAATCAGAAGAAGTAGAAGAGTTAGAGGAAATAGTGATTAAAGTGGATAATGTTGAGGAATATACCATAGATGACTTACCAGGAGTAGGTCCTGCAACTGCAGAAAAACTACGTGAAGCAGGTTTTGATGACTTAATGGCAATTGCAGTAATGAACCCTGCAGATTTAGCAGATCAAGCAGAATTAGGTGAAGCTGTAAGTTCAAGAATAATTAATGGTGCTAGAAAAATGGCAAGTATAGGAGGATTTCTAAGTGGTATGGATATTCTAGAAAGAAGAAGAGAAGTTCTAAAATTAACATCTGGCTGTCAAAGTGTTGATGAATTACTAGGTGGGGGTTTTGAAACTAAATCAATTACAGAATTATATGGTGAATTTGGTTCTGGTAAAACACAATTTAGTCATCAACTTGCAGTAAATGCAATGTTGCCACTAAAAGAAGGTGGATTATCAGATGAAAATGATCCTGCACATGTATTTTTCATAGATACTGAAGACACATTTAGACCTGAAAGAATACGTCAAATGGCTGCTGCAAAAGGATTGAATCCTGAAGTAGTTTTAGAAAGATGCCATGTTGCAAGAGCATACAATTCTGCACATCAAATGCTACTAGTAGATGAAGTAAAGAAAGCTGCTAGTGGGATTAATGTGAAAATGATTGTTGTTGACAGTGTTATTAGTCACTTTAGGGCTGAATTTATCGGTAGAGGGATGTTAGCAACTAGGCAACAAAAACTTAACAGGCATTTAAAAGAATTAAAACAATTATCTGATGTAAATAATGCAGTAGTACTAATTTGCAACCAAGTTATGTCTAAACCCGATGCAATGTGGGGAGATCCTACAAAAGCGGTTGGTGGCCACATCATCAGCCATGCATCAGCATTCAGAATTTATTTGCGGAAAGCAAAAGCTGGAAGAAGAATTGCTAGATTGGTAGACAGTCCTAATTTACCTGAAGGAGAAGCTGTATTCAGTGTTGTAGAAGATGGTCTAACAGATTGATGGCTAGATAAATTAACTTCAATAATCAATAGTTTTGTATCGATAATAGCGACATATTCAAAGTCACTACGATAAAAACTTGCTATATGCGACACCTCATAGAGCGTGTATTAGAATTAGAAGGAGAGACAAAAATCGATGTTGTTACAGAAGCTCCACCTCTTCCAAGTAATGATCAAGCACTAGAAAATTTACTAAGAACATTAACTCCAAGAATTAGAGTTTATGGTTGTGGGGGTTGTGGCAGTAATACTGTAAATCGATTAGCTCAGGAAAATCTTCTTGATGACAAATATGTAATTGGTTATGCAATTAATACAGATGCTCAACATCTTTTACGAATGGAAGTTCCAAATAAATTACTTATTGGAAGAACTGCAAAAGGACATGGTGCTGGTGGAAATCCGGAAAAGGGAGAACAAGCAGCATATGAATCTGAACGTGCATTAAGAACTATTGTGGAAGAGACTGACTTGGCATTCGTAACTTGTGGGCTTGGTGGGGGAACTGGTACTGGAAGTGCACATGTTCTTGCTAAATTAGCAAAAGAACAGGGTGCTTTAACGATTGCAATTGTAACTTATCCATTTAATTCGGAAGGAAATATGAGAAGACAGCATGCAGAATGGGGATTAGAAAGATTAAGAGATATTTGTGATACTGTTGTTGTAATGCCAAATGAAAGATTATTACATGTAGAAGGTGTAAAGGATCTTCCTATTAGTTCTGCTTTCAGGGTAGCTGATGAATTATTAATGAGAAGTATCGCTGGAATTACAGAATTAATTACAAAAGATGGTTTAGTAAATTTAGACTTTATGGATTTGAAAAGTGTAATGGAAAATGGTGGTGGTGTTGCAATGATTGGTTTAGGTGAATCAACTGGCATGAATCGGGCAACTGAAGCCACAATGCAAGCACTTGAATCTCCACTTTTAGATGTTGATTTTTCTGATGCAAGAGGGGCATTAATCAATGTTGTATGTGGGCCATCACTCACTTTAGGAGAAGCAGAAGAAGCGGCTTCTGTTATCAGAAATAGAATTAATCCTAATGCCAAAATCATTTGGGGTGCTACAGTAGATGATAATATGCATGAAGAATTAAGAGTGATGGTTGTTCTAACGGGTGTACGTTCAGAGCATATTTTTGGTGCTGCAGTAACTAACCAATTAAAAACATTAAAAAATCGATCAATTGAATTCGTAAATTAAACATTTTAACCACTTGTATTAACTGCTAAAGGTGCTAGGGAGTACATGGTTGAGCCAGAGCGTGTACTACATTCAGTAATGGTGATTGCATTTGAACGAAAGGGTGTAATCGATCAAGATTTGAAAATAATCAAAGCGGTTCAAACTGAATTAGAGTTATCCGATGAAGAAAAATTCGATGCATTGGATCATATTAAAAAATTCAGAGGGGATGGAGATTGGTCTGGAAAAAGAGATGCTGTAGTATCTGTTGCAATCGAAAGAATAGAAGACGCAATAGAAGAAAACTTGATACAAAATTCTAGCATTATAAATGCACTTACAAAATTAATTAATGTTACACTAGATGAACAAAAACCACCTGAGGATCCACTTGCCGCTTTTGAAGAAGAAGAAGAAGAAATACTCGATTCTTCTCTAAAATTTGGTCTTGAAGAGGAAAAAGAAGAAGAAGAAGAAATACTCGATTCTTCTCTAAAATTTGGTCTTGAAGAGGAAGTAATCCCTGTA
>Ga0207992_1001115_pt1 | contig 12388 bp, 7 predicted proteins | sample ETN02SmetaG_FD_185788 | JGI IMG/M metagenome (GOLD analysis project Ga0207992, IMG submission 185788) | Marine microbial and viral communities from oxygen minimum zone, Eastern Pacific Ocean - ETNP2014F10-02SV255 (SPAdes) (version 2) | ecosystem: Environmental > Aquatic > Marine > Oceanic ...
TCAATAAAATTTTAGATTTGGTTCGAACGGAAGCAATAAAAAATGAAATTAAACCATATGATAATAAAACAAATAATGGGTATTTGCGTCATTTAATGCTTCGGAAGGGATTTTATACTAAAGAATTAATGGTGAATATTGTTACAAGCTATGAAGATCCAAGTAAATTAGAATCAATAAAAAATTCATTAATAAAAAACTTCCCCAATATACAATCTATTGTCAATAATATAAATACTCGTAGGGCGGATGTAGCTTATGGTGAAAAAGAAATTAATTTACATGGGAGTTCTTATATTCGAGAGAAATTGGGAGATGTTTCTTATGAGGTTTCAGCAAACTCTTTTTTTCAAACTAATAGCGAACAGGCAGTAAAATTATTTGAAACAGTAAAATGTTATCTTGATCTTAAAGGAGATGAAATTATTTTTGATCTTTTTTGTGGGACTGGATCAATATCGTTATTTTTAGCAAAATTAACTAAAGAAGTATATGGATTTGATGTAATTAAAACTGCGATCGAAGATGCAACTAGAAACTCGGTAATAAATGGTATAGGTAATGCCAAATTTCAGAAGGTTAATCTTGATACTTATTTTAAAAAAGGTAGAAATATAGAACTTTTTCCTACACCAGATGCCCTAATTATTGATCCACCAAGATCTGGTATTCACAAAAATATGTTAAAATCATTACCTAAGTTTAAAGCAAATAAAATAGTTTATGTTTCTTGTAATCCAACTACTCAGGCTCGAGATATAGTTCAGTTAATTCATTGGGGTTGGAAATTGCAATCTATGACATTAGTTGACATGTTTCCACATACACCACATATTGAAACAGTTGCATTATTAAAAAAGAATTAATATAAATCCATCCTTTATATCTTAATTATTCTAGACTTAAATTTTTATCTATGAGACGATGGTTTAGAAAACTAATACGGAACAGTTTCTTCCAGGTTGGGGCTGGCTTGTTTATAGTGATGATGATTGGTGGATTTATAATTATGTATTTAGAAACTGGTGAAATAACAGAAAAAGAGACTCCTTTCTGGTGGGCAATAGTTACTATGACAACTGTAGGGTATGGCGATTTCTCTCCTACGACGCCTGAAGGAAGACTTTTTGCTGTTTTTATTATGTTTGCAGGAATAGCGCTAGTATCTCTATTAACTGCATCTATTTCATCTATATATGTAGCAAAGAGAATTCGGGAGGATAAAGGTTTGGAAAAAGTAAATTTAAGTGATCATATTGTTTTGTGTGGTTGGAATAAAAATGCTGAATCAATTATTGATTCATTAAGGAATCTATCAGATAAAGATTCACTGCATTTAATACTTGTAAATGAAATTCATGAAGACATTGTTAATCATTTACGAAATAAATATAAAGATATAGATTTATATTTTGTCGCTGGTGATTTTACTAGTGAAGAGATATTAAAAAGAGCCAGTATTGAAGAGGCTCATACAGTAATTATTATTCCCAATATAGATGATGAAAATATTGGTTCCCCAGATGAAAAAACTATTTTTGCTACACTAACCATAAAAAGTTTATCATCAAGTGTCCGAGTTGTTGCTTATCTCATTCAAAGAGAAAATTTAACACATATTAGGAGAGCCAATGTGGATGAAGTAGTATTAAGTGATGACTTTGGTGCCTATATGATAGCTTCTCATGTTATGGACCCTGGAATTCCACAAACCACAAAAGGTTTGTTAAATGCAGGTTCTGAAGAGAGGCTCAGGCGTGTAGATATCCCATCTCAGTTTATAGGCCGATCATTTGATGATCTTTTTGAATATTTTAGATCTACAAATGGATGGATACTTATTGGATTGTACTCTGAAGAGGAGAACTTAGGAATTGGTGAAGTTTTATCTGCTGATTCATCTGCATTAGATGCATTTATTGAAAGAAAATTAAATGAGGGTGGGATTTCTTTACAAGAAGAAAGCAAAGTCACTACTATAATTAACCCAAAAAGTAATTTTTTAATAGAAGAAGGCCAGCGAGCCATAATAATTCCTTGAGGTGCATATGGATATTAATGAATTAAAGCAATTTGAGATATTTCAAAATTTAAATGATAAAGAAGTATCATTATTTAAAGAAAAAATGAAGCAAATTACAGTACCTGAAGGTGAAAATTTCATTATTGAGGGAGATGTGGGTGATTCCATTTATCTTTTATTGAAAGGAAACGTAAGAATTAACCAAGCCCTTACGCTTTCCATGCATAAAGGAGGGCTTGATAATCGTGAAAAAGCTATTATTAATTTGTCTGCAAATATAAAACCATTATTTGGTGAAATGTCATTATTCGACAAAGATGATCGTCGCAGTGCAAGTGTTAATGCTATTACAGAATGCCAATTAAGTCAATTAATGAAAGATGATTTATTCTCAATTTGTGACAAGAATACAGATATAGGTTATAAAGTAATGAAAAATCTGGCAAAGATTCTTTCTAGGAAAGTATTAGAGACCAATCAAAATGTATTGAAATTGACAACCGCTTTTAGTCTTGTTTTAGAAAGATAATCCAGTCTCTTTATTGGATTTAACTATTTCATGTCTTCAGATCAACTAGAAAAAGTTTATAATCCAATAAATATAGAAAGTAAATGGTACCAATATTGGATGGATAATAATTATTTCCATTCTAAACCAGATTCAAATAAAGAACCCTATACAGTTGTAATTCCTCCTCCGAATGTTACCGGCAAGCTCACCATGGGTCATGTCTTAAATAATACTATCCAAGATATATTAATTAGGAAAGCAAGGATGGAAGGGAAGGAAGCTTGTTGGATTCCAGGAACAGATCATGCATCTATTGCGACAGAAACCAAAGTAGTAAAAATGTTAGAGGATAAGGGTATAAAAAAAGAATCTTTATCAAGGGATGAATTTTTAAAGTACTCATGGGAGTGGAAAGAAAAATATGGTGGTATCATCATACAGCAACTTAAAAGATTAGGTTGTTCTTGTGATTGGGATAGAGAACGATTTACTATGGATGATAATTATAATAATGCAGTCTTGGAATCTTTTGTAGAGTTGTATAATAAAGGGTTGATTTATAAAGGATTCCGCTTAGTGAACTGGTGTCCTATATCTCAATCAGCCATTAGCGATGAAGAAGTAATACATAAGGAAGTAAACGGTCATTTATGGAATTTTCGTTATCCAATTAAAGATTCAGATGAGGTATTAATAGTTGCGACAACACGGCCAGAAACAATGTTAGGTGATACAGCTGTTGCTGTACATCCTGAAGATAAAAGATTTAAACATTTAATTGGTAAAAAAGTTGTTTTGCCATTAGTTGAACGTGAAATTCCTATCATTGGGGATGAATTTGTTGATATTCAATTCGGGACTGGATGCGTCAAAGTGACGCCTGCACATGATCCAAATGATTTTGATATAGGAAAGCGTCATGATCTTGAATTTATCAATATTATGAATGATGATGCTTCGCTTAACTCTAATGTACCAGAAAAATATAGAAATCTATCAAGAGAATCTGCTAGAGAGAAAATTCTTCATGATTTAAAATCTATAGAGTGTTTGGAAAAAATAGAAGATTATATTCATAAAGTAGGTTTTTCTGAAAGAGGCAATGTCCCTATTGAATATTATATGTCTAGTCAGTGGTTTTTGAAAATGAATGAATTATCAAAACCGGGGCTGCAAGCTGTTAATGATGGATTAATAAATTTTCACCCTAAACATTGGGTTAAAACCTATAATCATTGGATGGAAAATATTAATGATTGGTGTATAAGTCGCCAATTATGGTGGGGACATCGTATTCCAGTATGGTATCATAATGAAAATAAGGACACCATACATGTGTCTCTTAATGGTCCACCTGATCCAGAAAATTGGTCGCAAGATGCTGATGTTCTTGATACATGGGCCTCATCATGGTTATGGCCATTTGCAGTTCACAAATGGCCAGAAAAGAATCAAGAATTGTCGTACTATTATCCTACAGCATCACTGGTTACTGGACCTGATATTATATTCTTCTGGGTTGCGCGGATGATAATGTCTGGTTTTGAGTTTATGAATGAGTTACCGTTTAAAGATGTTTATTTTACTAGTATTTTAAGAGATGAAACTGGCAAAAAATTCAGCAAATCATTAGGAAACTCTCCAGATCCTTTTACTCTTTTTGATGAGTATGGTACAGATGCAGTTCGATTTGGGATTATGTTAATGGCTCCACAGGGTTTAGATGTTTTATTTTCAGCTAAAGGCCTTGAGGTTGGTAGAAATTTTATTAATAAGCTATGGAATGCTTCTAGGTTTGTATTAATGAATATTGAAGATGAAATAAGCGATGAAATATTAGATAATGATTTAAAACTCCCTGAATTATGGATATTACATCGTTTGCAAATTGCAACTGAACGTGTAAATAAACATTTAGATAACTTCAATTTCAATGAAGCTGCAAAAGTTGTTTATGAATTTACATGGAGTGATTATTGTGATTGGTATATTGAAATTGCAAAAACAAGTTTTAATAAAAATAATGATTCTTATACAAAAACAGTTAAGACTGTTTCCAAATATGTTCTTAGAAATATAATTATTTTACTTCATCCTTATGCGCCATTTGTTACAGAAGAAATTTGGTCAAAAATAAAAAATAAAAAGGACTCTGATCTTATAATTTCAAGTTGGCCTAAGGTTAATAAAAAATGGAAAAATCAATCTGCAAATCAAGAAATGAAAATATTAAAAAATGTAATTTCTTCTGTAAGAACAATTCGTTCGCAAATGAATGTTCCTCCAAATATACTTTGCAATATGGTTGTAAAATGTAAGTCAGAACAGAAATCAATTTTAAATTCTTATAGTTTAATAATTAAATCATTAGCTAAAATAGATAATATAGAAATGACTGTAGGCGCTAAGAAACCACCCCAATCAGCCACTGCAATTGTAGATAACATGGAAATTTTTATACCGCTACAAGGTGTTATTGATCTTGATATTGAGAAGGATAGATTGCAAAAAAGAATAAATGAATTAGAGCTACATTTAGTAAATGTTAATAAAAAATTAAAAAACAAAGATTTTTTAAATCGTGCACCTAAAGATGTAATTTCCCGTGAGAATGAAAAAAAAGAGAATATGGTTTTAGAGTTAAATAAGATCTTAAGAAATTTTGAAATGATCCAATGAAAAAAATTGTAATATGGTTTTTACCCTGTGTAATTATATATAGTCAGTCTGCTGATGCAACAATGACTATCTATAAAAATGGACTTGCGTTAATAAAACAACCAGTCTCATGGATAATAGATAATCAATCTAATGAAATTGAATATGAGATAATTCCTGAAGGGATCAATAAAAGTACCCCATATCTTAATTTATCAAATGGGAAAGTCCTTAATCAGAAGTTGAACTATAATATTTTTTCTGAAAATACACTATTTAAAAAGTCTTTAGGCTCTTCTGTGACTATAACAACTATAGATGATGAAGATCAATTTGGTACATTAATTTCTATTTCTCCTGAAGGCTATACAGTTCAGACAAGACGGGATGTGATTTATATCAAGAAAAATCAAGTTAAGCAAGTTGCGGTAAGAAAAATTATAGATAATCCCAGAACAAGGCCTGTTCTTCAATGGGATATTATTTCAGAAACAAATAATCTATCTGGAAATCTTATTTATATGACTAATGGATTTGAATGGAATGCTGTTTACAGAATGGAATTACTTGGAGATGGATCAGCAACATTGATTCCTGAAGCAAATATATCTAATTATAGCAGTATAACATTTGATAATCTGAAAATTAAGTTAGTTGAAGGCGTGTTGGGGAATAATCAAAAAAATTCAATTCGATCAAATAGAAAATTATCTTCTGTATCTAGAAATAGTGAAATGGGTACACAGATTGGAGAAGAATCTGTACTTGGAGATTATCACATTTATAATTATCCTAAAAGATTTTCATTCGGTAGCAATGAACATGTTTCAGTTAGATTATATGAATCTAGAAAAATCAATTATTCAAAAATTTATGTTTTTCAGAATGGAGAGAGAAGACAAAAAGAAGAGCCTCTAGAAATAGAATTTCAAGTTGAGAACACAATTGAAAACAATCTTAATATACCGCTCCCACAAGGACGCATAGCGTTATATGAATACTCAGATTCCGCTTTAGAATTCACTGGTGAAGATAATGTCAAGCAAACACCAAAAGGGGAGGTGCTTACCATTCGCGCAGGAAGATCATTTGATGTGATTGGAAAAAGAAGAGTTGTTAACTTTGATAGACAAAGAAAGAGCGAGGAAGCTTCTATTGAAATATTAATTAATAATACAAAAGATGAGGAAATTAATATAAGGTTAGAAGAAAAAATCCTTGGAGACTGGGTTATTAAAGATGCTTCAAATAATTATATAAAAAAAGATGCTACTACAATCCATTTTCCGTTATCCATATCAAAGGGAAAAAAAGCTCTAGTAACTTATACTTATCGCAAGGAATGGAATTGATACCTTGTGTCTCAAGCCGAATATAGTTTAAATGCATCTATAAAAAATCTCAAGGGTGTAGGGCCTAAGAAATTACAGGCTTTCAACAATTCTGCTATTTATTCAGTAATAGATTTATTGAATTATTATCCTCGTCGATATCTAGATAGAAGCACAGTGAAATTAATCAAAGATTTAAAGTTGCATGATAGCGTTACTATTATAGGAACAATAGAGGCGTGTGAAATAAGGAGAACAAAAAATAGATCAATATTTGAAGCTATTATATCTGATGGAACAGGTTTTGTAAAACTCATATGGTTTAATGGGGCGAGGTATATTAAAAATTCTATAAAAAAGGACCATAGATTAGCTGTACATGGCAAGATAGAATTTTTTAATGGATATCAGATTTTACATCCAGATTATGATAAAATAGATACGGATATTGATCCAATTAATACTGGTTCTATTGTAGCATTATATCCGCTTACAAATGAGTTAAAAGAAGCAAAGATAGAACATCGTTTTTTTCGTCGGTTAATGAGAGAAGCTAAACCATATATAGAAAAAGTTTATGATTATTTTGATAATCAATTTTTAGATACAGAGGAATTGATATCATTAAAAAGGGCAATAAGAAATATTCATTTTCCAGACTCGAAAAATGATTTAGAATTATCAATTGAAAGATTAAAGTTTGATGAACATCTTTTTCTTCAATTGTTAATGTCTTTACGTAGATCTACTATAAAAAAAATAAATACTAAACCGCTTGTGATTGGTGGAAATAAAGAAAAAGAAATAATTGATAATTTAGGTTTTAAACTTACAAATGCTCAAAAAAGAGTAATTAAAGAAATTAATAATGATATTGCTGGGAATAGCGCTATGAATCGTTTGTTGCAGGGCGATGTTGGTTGTGGCAAAACAATTATTGCTATTATAACATCAGTAGTTGCAGTAGAAAATAATATGCAAGTTGCTATAATGGCCCCAACAGAAATATTAGCATATCAGCATTATAAATCGTTTATCAAATATTTAGATATGGTACAAATAAGTTGTGCCTTAATTGTTGGAAAGCAAAAGAAAACGGAAAAAGAAAAAATTTTATCGGCATTAAAAGATGGGAAAATCAATATAGTTATTGGCACCCATGCTTTGATACAGAAAACGGTTAACTTTAATAATTTAGGATTAGTAGTAGTAGATGAACAACACCGATTTGGAGTGCTTCAACGGGGAAATCTACTAAATAAAGGAGTCCAACCACACTTATTAGCAATGACGGCTACACCTATTCCACGAACTATGGCGATTACATATCATGGAGATATGGATCTTTCAATAATTGATGAAATGCCAAAGAATAGACAAAAGATCATAACTAAAGTTGTTAATGATAAAAGACTATTGAAAGTATATGATTTCATGAAAGATGAAATACGTTCTGGTAGGCAGTGTATCGTAGTATATCCACTAGTAGAGGAAACAAAAAAATCTGACTTAGCAGCTGCAACAGAAGGATTTGAAAAATTAAAGAAAGTATTTAAAAATATAAACCTAGGCTTGATTCATGGAAAAATGAAAAAATTGGAAAAAGATGCAATTATGGATCAATTTGTTAATAACACTATCAATGTTTTAGTATCAACTACAGTAATAGAAGTAGGAATTGATGTACCTAATGCATCTGTTATTCTTATTGAGCATTCTGAAAGATTTGGTCTTACACAACTACATCAACTACGTGGTAGAGTTGGAAGAGGTTCTGCTAAAAGTTATTGTATTCTTGTAGAAAGAAAAATGACACAAAATTCAAAGATACGTTTAGAAATATTGGAAAAAACTAATGATGGATTCATCATTGCAGATGAAGATTTAAAAATGCGCGGTCCAGGTAAATTTTTTAGTACGGAACAGAGTGGTTTTTTTAATTATAAATTAGCGGATATGATTAATGATGGAGCACTTATAAGGAAAGCTAGAAGTTGCGCACAGAAGATAGTTGATCAGGATCCAAAATTGGAAAATCACTTATTAATGAAACAGAGATTGTTAAATGATTACTCTCAATATTTTGATACAATCAATATAACTTAGTAACGATGAATTATTGTCCAATATGTAAGAGTAAAATGGAATATATATTCACGACTAAAGATTATTTAGTTTCAGGTGAATCTTTTGATATTATTGAGTGTGATTCATGCCTTCTAAGAGTTACAAATCCATTTCCGAATGAACAAAATATTGGTAAATACTATTCATCTGATAATTATATATCACATAGTGATAATGCATCGGGAATATTTGAACATATTTATGCATATGTTCGATCATATCAATTAAATAAGAAAAAAAGAATAATAGAAAACCATTGTGATAAGATTAATGGAAAAATTCTCGATATTGGATGTGGCACAGGAGAATTCTTGAGTGTTATGAAAAAAGGTCATTGGGAAATTAATGGAGTTGATACCTCAGAAAAGGCAAGAGAAATAGTTCATAATAAGTTAAATATAGAAGTTATGGATCCTGATAGTTGGATGATAAGTGATGTGCAATATGATGTTATTACTTGTTGGCATAGCTTAGAGCACGTTCATGAACCGTGGGTGTATTTAAATAAAATAAAAAGAAGCCTTAACCCTGATGGGATATTAATTGTAGCATTACCAAATTATCACTCAACAGATGCAATGAAGTATCAAGAATTTTGGGCGGCTTATGATACTCCACGTCATTTATATCACTTTACAATAGAATCAATAAATAAAATCATAAATCCTCATAAATTTAATATATGGTCAATATATAGAATGAATTTTGATCCCTTTTATGTTTCAATATTAAGTGCAAGTCATATGGGAAAATCAGTGATACATGGCTTAATAAATGGGTTTATTTCATGGATATCATCCATTTTATTTAAAAATAAATGCAGTTCACTTATATTTATTATAAAATAGAATCCATAATACATTTTATATTCAATAATTCTATATTTGCTGACTTTATTTGGATTAAATCGTATTTTTTATGGCGCTTGAAAGTAAATTAACTGAACAACAATTGTTTGACCAGCTTGTTTCATCTCTGGTTCATAGTGCTTGGGTGTATCTTGGGACACTGAAGAATCCGATGAATAATAAACTTGAAAAAGATTTAGAACAGGCTTCTATTCAAATAGATATGCTTGATATGATATATAAAAGAATGACAGGAAATTTATCTCAGGAGGAAGAAAAGTTTTTTAGTGAAAATATTCATGCATTAAAAATGAACTATTTTGAACAGAAAAATGATCCAAATGAAAAAAACGGTATTAACTCAACTAATAATCAAAAGGGAAAATAATCTTGAATTACTCCAATGATCAAATGAAGATAAATCGAATACTTGCTTCTTTAGTATTGGCCATCTCATTTATTGTTTATTTTTTAACAATGGCACCCACAGTATCGTATTGGGATTGCGGTGAATTTATAGCAACATCGTATATTTTGGGAGTACCTCATCCGCCAGGTAGCCCTCTCTATTTACTTCTTGGTAGAATCTTTTCTATGGTTCCAACAAATCCTGATATAGCATTTAGAGTAAATATTATATCCCCTTTAGTAAGTGCTATCGCATGTATGTTATTATATCTATCGATTGTAAAAATAATTTTGCATTGGAGAGGAAAAATAAAAAATAATACCGATATGCTTATTGCATTTGGTGGAGCATTAGTTGGATCTCTTGCTTTTGCATTTACAGATAGTCATTGGTTTAATGCAGTTGAAGCGGAAGTATATGCCATGAGTACGTTTTTTACTGCCATAGTAGTATGGTTAATTTTGCTATGGTCTGAAAATGCAGATAATGATGGTAGTGAAAGATATATATTAATTATTGCCTATATGTTTGGTTTAGCAATTGGGGTCCACATTTTAAATTTATTAACACTCCCATTTTTAGCCCTAATTATTTATTTCAGAAAAACAAAATTTGAATGGAAAACATTTTTTATTACAATGGGATTAACAGCACTAGTATTTCTTGTAATCCATAATGGGATAATCAAAGGACTTCCAAGAATGAGTAAGTTAATTGGTTTAGGAGGAATTAGTGTAGCCGTCTTAATTATCTTTGCAATTGTTATTTGGGCAATAAATAATAAACAACAATTATTATCTCTTATTTTTACTTCGGTAATTCTTATTCTAGTCGGCTATTCAAGTTATGCTACTATATTTATTCGCTCTGGGCAAGACCCAATGATTGATGAAAATGATCCAGAAACAATTTCAAGAGCAATTTCGTATTTGGAAAGAGAGCAATATGGCGCAATAGGGCAACTCCCAAGGAAGTATATTAAGAACAAAGTTGGAACCCCATCTCATAAAGCACAAGTTGTAGGAAATCCTGAAACAGTGAAAACTAACAATGGGAAATCGTACCGAGAATTTTCAAGCAGACAAAATAGAAAATATATGTTTCATAATTTTAGTACTCAGTGGGAGTTCTTTTGGGGATATCAGATGAAGAAGATGTATTGGCGTTATTTTCTTTGGCAATTTGCTGGTAGAGGTCCTTCAGGTGATCCTGGGGTAAGTTATTTTGGCGCTAATTCTCCAGCACACCCTTCTCCACAAGATGGCGTATATTGGTTTCAGTATGGTTTGCCTTTAGCTCTATTGTTTGGCCTATTAGGAATTTTTTATCATTTTAATAAAGACGGAGAGCTTGCATTTTCAGTATTTACCTTGTTTTTAATGACAGGGATTGCTGTAATACTTTATCTTAATCAGGATAATCCACAGCCACGTGAAAGAGATTATTCATATGTTGGTAGTTTTTTGGCATTTTCAATATGGATCGGGCTTGGCAGTGCTTCAATTATTGAATGGTTATCAAATTTTTTCAAAGATAAACAGTACGGAACACGAATAATTTCATTTTTAGTTGTATTTCAACTACTTGCAGTCCCTGGAATGATGCTGAAAGCAAATTATCATGAACATAATAGATCTGGTAATTTAGTTGCTTGGGATTATAGTTATAATTTATTGCAATCATGTGAGCCTAATGCTGTTTTATTTACAAATGGCGACAATGATACTTTTCCCTTATGGTATTTACAAGAGGTTGAAGGTATAAGGACGGATGTAACAGTTGCAAACCTGAGCCTATTAAATACTCCTTGGTATATTAGACAACTAAGAGAAATTAGAGAATTTGAAACAGATAGATTTGTTTCTGAAGTCAAATCTGACATTCAAATTATCAAACTATCTGATCGTCAGATAAGAGATCTTACTAGAGGGTTAACTCCTTGGCAAAAAAGAGAAGTCACCTTGCCTGTTGATACAAAAAAGAAAATAACATGGTCTGTTAAACCAACATATGCTGGGCAAGCATTAAAGATACAAGATATGATGATTATGCAGATCATTAACGATTCTAAATGGGCATCCCCAATCTATTTTGCAGTTACTGTATCTCCAAGTAATCGGCTGGGGTTAGAATCATATCTAGAAATGGATGGATTAGCATATCGACTAAGACCCTATAAAACTAAAGGAATAAATCCTGAAAATATGTCAAAACATTTGATTACTGATTATGGTCAAGAAGAGTGGTCAAAGCCATATAATAGTAGTGAATGGAAAGATGATGAAGGACGCGTGTGGTTTAAAGATTACGATCCTAGATATTTATTTAGACACTTAGGTAATGATGATGTTTATTATAATGAACAAATAATTCGATTGCTTCAAAATTATAGAAGCGCATACATGCAATTGGCTGTTCATTATTTTATGGACTTTCAAAAGATGCCAAAAGATCAAAAAGAAGGTGAAAAAGGAAAATATT
>Ga0207992_1001127_pt1 | contig 12323 bp, 12 predicted proteins | sample ETN02SmetaG_FD_185788 | JGI IMG/M metagenome (GOLD analysis project Ga0207992, IMG submission 185788) | Marine microbial and viral communities from oxygen minimum zone, Eastern Pacific Ocean - ETNP2014F10-02SV255 (SPAdes) (version 2) | ecosystem: Environmental > Aquatic > Marine > Oceanic ...
GAAGAAAAACAATGGAGGGACGCAATATTAGAAAGGCAAAGTGAACTTCAAGATCCTAGGCTGATCGAAGCGCTCCAATCGTGATCAATGATTCTCTGTATCTCCTCACTACCCCATGCCGAATTCTCCGGCAACTGTAGGCACCAACCCACTTCTTCTATCGCATCATCGTATGATTCCCATGGTTCAGGGCTAACTGGGATGTCAATTTCCACTAGCACCACATGGCCTCCGAGGATTAAACTACTATCAATCGACTTTGCCGTGCCAAGAAGGCCAGTTTCTTCGTATAATTCTCTCAGTGCAGCTTCCTCTGGAGCCTCATCCTGTTTCACACGACCACCAGGTAACTCCCAACCTCTCGACCTATTCTTTACCATAATCCAGCATCCATCTTCTTCCGTCGAAAAAGCCCAAACAACGACAAAACTCACAATTAACACTCCAAATCTTTCAGTATTTCAGATACCAGCTTAGCAGCACCATCGACTCCCTCGGCAACCATTCTTCTTGCAACAAAGAAAGCCTCTGTGGTTTTTCCATTGGCTCTAAGAATTTCAACCTTTGAAAATGGCCCTTCCTCGGCATCTTCCACAATTTCTTCAATCTCTGAATTTTGATCCATTTTTGTCAGACTCCCGAGCTTATTGAGAAAGGCCGACCTGTCCGAGATAGAAGGCTCCCTCCATGGCCCACCATCTCCACCATCAACAATTGACTTCATTCTACCTCGGAATCGGTCTATTGCGTTTGAATCAGGAAAAACACTCTTTGCTTGGTCGTAACACATCCATGCTTCATCATATTGCCCCCTTCTCTCGTACATCATTCCTAACTCCCCCCAAGCTTCGTGATTGATTGGCCTTTGGGAGAGAAGGATTTTCGCCAACTCAAGAAAAACATCTTCCAAACCACCTCTTCTTACTCTCTCCAACCTTCTTGAGAATAGGATGTTTGCCCTCTGGTCTGAAACGTCCAGCCTCCTTAATCTCTCAGAAAATAACTCGACCCCCTCATGTTCCGCTCCAATCTTTTCCCACCATTTATCTGGATCCAGCGGATCCTTTGAAAGTGTAGCATCCAACATACTTTCGCACGAGTCAATTATGTTCATGCCCGACAATTGTTCCATTAAAGCCGCATCTCTGCCTAGGACAGAGAAAAGATCTGCTAGAACCGCTCTAGCACCTTCAGAATCTCGCATCAACACTTTGATTTTTATCAAAATCTTCCAATTCTCTTCATTGGTGAAGTCATACAGTACACTTTGCTTGGCGCTCTGTTCGGCCCACGAGAGATTGCCCTCATTTCCTTCACTGATTCTTAGGAACTTTTCCGCTTGGCTTCTATATCTGTTCCCAAGGCTCCTTCGAGGGTGCTGAAGTGCCTCTGAAAGATTGCCATCTTCTCGCATTAGTACCTCTCACAGCACAGATTCATATGGCGATCGATCAATTCCAGGATCTATTGTTGCATCTATGCCAATCTTGCTTGTCGTGCCATCTGAAAGATTACCATCTTCTCGCATTAGTACCTCTCACAGCACAGATTCATATGGCGATCGATCAATTCCAGGATCTATTGTTGCATCTATGCCAATCTTGCTTGTCGTGCCATCTGAAGAACGACTTGGATCCAGACTAGAGCCCTTTTGATTAGAAAGTATTAGGGTGTCACTATCAGGTTGCCATCGAGTCATTAAGGCCCATTCCACTCTCGATGAATTAGTTACATCAATGTCTTTGTCGACTACAATAACTTGCTTCATCGATTTATGCCCATCCAATGCTGCTTTTATTGCCTTCATACCATCGCCAATTTCTTCCGGGATTATCTGAACTACAGATGATAGCCACCCACTTCCACCATCTGTAAGAAATACATCAGTGCAGGTAACCACCTCCGAAACCGCAGTTTTGATGGTCGGCGCCCTAGGCATCCCCATCAGTGTCATATGTTCTACTCCAGCTGGAATAAGTGCATGGAAAATAGGGTCGTTCCTATGGTGAATTCTATCATATTCAATAATAGGCTCGAGCCTGATGTCATCCACAGTCCCCGTTATATCGACATAGGGCCCTTCTTCCCCTGTGGAAGTCGTTATTCTTGCTTCCATGGCATATTCCGAAATTGCTGGTACTGTAATCCCATTGGCGAGCTCCACTACTTCCATTTTGGAGCCATACAGTCTTTCGTGCAGCGCTGCAGCAACTCTCAACTCATCTAGTGGTTCGTCAAATGACATTGCAGCTGCTAGGAGGACTACCGGATCGGGGCCGTTGACTACGGCAATCGCAACTTCGTCGTTTTTCTCTTGAGCATTGTTTGCCATTGTTCTAAGGTGTCTAGGCACTAGCCTAACACATGTTGAATCCTTTCCTTTGACCAATTGCCTATGGAAAGATGTGTTCCTCACTCCCTCATATTGGGCAATGATAATTGAAGCGGACTGATACCTGCCCCCATCTTCCCGGTAGTGCCAAGGAATAGGAATTTCCAATAAGTCCGTATCAATCATGGTATTCTCCAACACAGGTGCCCTTTCTTTGTCTATTAGAATCGGCTCTGAGGGATTCTCCATAGCCCAAGAGAGTATGTCTATCAGTTCCCCTGGTTGCACATCGAATGCTTCGCAAAGCCTCTGCCGAGTGAGTATATTCATGACTGCACTGTGTCCGGGACATTCAGTAATTTCTGTGAATAGGATCGGCTCGTTTCCGGATTTTTCTGACTCCAATTTCATGTCAAAATTTACACTAACCGAGGCGTCATTTACTCGACTTCCATCGACAAGTTCCCTGAATCCCATAATCTATCCCGGAAATCTAAGCCGCTTGAATGTTAGGCTTCCACAATTGCCCATAGTGCGAATCTTCAGTATGCCCCACCCGTCAGTCTCATAAATGGACGGCAGGTCGCCGAGCCGTCATTTTGAGGTGTATGCTTGGGACGAGGCCTATTCTCCGGTTCGAAGATGAAGTCTGATCGTAAGAGGTATAGGTGGAAGGAGAGGAAGTTCCGAAACAGACAAGCCAAGCGAAAGCAAGGGGGAGTTCTGAAGCATGACCCTCTACGTGGAAGCCCTCAGGCTAAGGGTATTGTAATAGAAAAGGTTGGTTTCGAGGCCAAGCAACCGAATTCAGCAATCAGGAAGGCCGTTAAGATTAGCTTGATTAGGACCGGCAACAGACTCACTGCCTTCGCCCCTGGGGATGGGGCAATTTCTTTCATTGACGAACACGACGAGGTAATGGTCGAAGGCATCGGTGGGAGCAAAGGAAGATCCTACGGAGATCTACCTGGCGTGAGATACAAGGTGATTAAGGTAAATGGCGTTTCACTAGATGAAATGGTCAGGGGCCGGAAGGAGAAACCAATACGTTGAGGTGCTTTAGATGGATGATTCAGAGGAAACTTCTCAGCCCGAAGATTCAGAGGCGCCTATTGCCGGTATCGGAACAATGGTGTTTGGCAAGTGGGATGCAAGCGAAGTAGTTTGCAGCGACCCAGGCATTTCTAGGTATGTCAATCTGAAGATGATCGGCGCCCCTCACACGGGCGGGCGACATGCCAACGCATGGTTCGGAAAGCAGGACCTATCAGTTACTGAACGATTCATCAACAATCTAATGAGATCCGGCAAATACAGTGGAAAGAAGCAATATTGTGCTAAGTCTCTAGACGAGGCATTTGATCGTATTAATGCTAAGAGTGGCGAAAACCCACTTCAGACATTCATCGATGCAATTACTGAAGCAGCACCTTGCGAGGAGACTACGAGAGTTAGAATCGGTGCAGTCAGCCAACCAAAGGCAGTTGATTCATCACCAAGCAGAAGACTGGATGTCGCCCTCCGTAATCTTGCCATCGGCGCCGCCTCTGCAACGATGAAGAGTAAGAAGTCACTTACAGAGGGAATAATTTCTGAGATTTCGAAGGCATCAGACGGAGATGTCAATTCCTTCGCAGTTGGGAAGAGGCATGAAGTAGAGAGGATTGCTGCCTCGGCCCGATGATTCCAAATTGTACCACATTAATCCCATTCCCTGAAACTGCTCAATTGTGTTTATGAACCGTTTTCAGGTCGGAAAAAATACTGGATGAGAATATGGGTCGTAAGGAAGACAACATTAAGCGCGCTACAGAGGTAATGCACATTCGCGAGAGAATAAGGAACCTAGCCATCGCTGCTCACATTGATCATGGAAAGACGACACTATCTGACAACTTGATAGCCGGCGCAGGAATGATGTCCGAGGAACTTGCAGGTAAGTCTCGTGTGTTGGATTTTGACGACCAAGAAAGCGCCAGAGGCATAACAATCAACGCTGCTAGCGCATCCATGGTCCACGGGGTTAGTGGCGAGGACTACCTGATCAACCTAATCGATACACCCGGTCACGTAGATTTTGGCGGGGACGTCACACGTGCGATGAGGGCTGTTGACGGATGCATCATACTTACCTGTGCTGTAGAGGGGGCAATGCCACAAACCGAAACCGTGGTCCGTCAGGCTCTGAAGGAGAAGGTCAGACCCGTCTTATTCATCAACAAAGTAGACCGTCTGATCAACGAGCTCCAGGTTACTCCAGAGGATATGATGGCAAGGTTCCAAGAGCAAATTACGAAGGTAAACAATCTGATACGGACCTTTGCTCCAGAACAGCACAAGTCCGATTGGCAAGTTGACGTAGCTAAGGGGACAGTTGCCTTCGGATCGGCATATCACAATTGGGGCATCACAGTCCCATTTATGCAGAAGACGGGAGTAAATTTCACCCAGATTTTCGAGTTCTGCAACAATGACCAACAGAAAGAGCTTGCAAAGAAGGCCCCTGTGCACGAAGTTTTGCTTGATATGGCCGTTGAGAAGCTCCCATCGCCATTGATTGCCCAAGAATACAGAATCCCCAACATTTGGCAGGGTGATCTTGATTCTGAGGTGGGCAAGACAATGATAAATTGCGACGCAGATGGCCCCCTCTCCCTTATGATAACGAAGATTTGGATGGACCCCCATGCAGGTGAGGTTGCAGTTGGCAGGGTGTACTCTGGCACAATTAAGCAGGGTGAGACCGTTTGGGCCAGCGGTGCAGGGAAGGCCGAGCGTGTCCAGCAGGTTAGCATGATGGTTGGAGGAGATAGAATCCAGGTACCCGGAGTTTCAGCAGGAAACATTGCCGCATTGACTGGAGTTAGGAGTGCAGCCGCTGGTGTGACCATAACAAGGGAGAGGGACGAGACCCCCTTCGAGGCAATACGCCACTACTCCGAGCCCGTAGTTACTGTGGCTATTGAGCCGAAATCTATGAAGGACCTGCCAAAATTTATTGGCGCATTACGAGGTTTGGCCAAAGCCGACGCTTCCCTATCTGTCGACACTAATCACGAGACTGGGGAAGCACTACTATCTGGAATGGGCGAACTCCATCTAGAGATAACCATTTATCGACTCGAGGAGGAACAAGGAATCAAGGTTAACCAGAGTAATCCGATTGTCGTTTACAGGGAATCAATTGGAAGTGATAACAAGGGCAGGGCCTTCGAGGGCAAGTCCCCGAATCGGCATAATAGGTTCTACGTGGAGGTTGAGCAACTTCCTGAGAATGTGACAACTGCATTGAGAGAGGGTGATCTCGGAGACGGGCCAGTCAGAACCAAAGATGCAAAGGAAGTCGGAAATAAGTTCGGAGAACTCGGAATGGATAAGGATCTAATGCGTAAGATATACGCAATAAATGCAACAACAGTCCTGGTAAACGATACAAAGGGAATACAGAACCTGCATGAAACAAGGGAACTGATTATCGAGGCATTCAATGATGTCTGTAAAAAGGGGCCAATTGCGGATGAACCCCTAACTGGAGTTTTGGTTAGGCTAGTCGATGCAAAGCTACACGAGGACGCCATACACAGGGGTCCAGCACAAACTATTCCAGCGGTTAGAAATGCGATAAAGGGTGCCCTATTGAGGTCAAACTCAGTTCTTTTCGAACCCATCCAGAAAATCAGGATCGATGCACCAACTGAGTGGGCTGGCGGGATTACTAGGCAATTAATTACTCGAAGAGGTGTGATTGAAGATATGCCCGTGGAAAACGATGTAACCTGCGTAATCGGAAAGATGCCGGTGGCAGAATCGTTCGGATTCTCCAATGACATTAGGGCAGCAACGCAAGGTAGGGCGGTCTGGAATACTGAGAATGCCGGATATGATCAGGTTCCTCCAGAGTTATTCCACAAGATAGTTGGCGAGATTAGACAGAGGAAGGGCCTGAAAGAAGAGATACCAGGCGAGTCCCAATACACAGATTGATCAGCTAATCCTGATTAATTGGAAGTCAGTTAACTCCTTCAGAATATCAACTGCTAGCGATTTAGGTAGTTTTTCCAGACATTCGTGCGCTATCGAATGATGGTGCATCGCTCGTTTTCTCGCATACTCGATCGATCCAGAGTCATTCAATTCCAAGACTGCCTTCGCCAGAGAATCTGCATCGCAGTCCCCCGAACCAAACACACTATCGAAATTTGACAAATCTCTCTCACTTTGCTTTGCATGAATGGCTATCAGGGTCATTTTTCCCTGGACTATATCGGATCCTGCTGGCTTCCCTAGAGTTTCGGTATCTCCTGTGATGTCGATAAGGTCATCCATCAATTGGAAGCACAATCCTAGATTAAGGCCCCATTCTGCCATATTTTCAACTGTCTTTTCATCCCCATCAGCTAGTATTGCCCCAGTTCTGGCACAAGTCTCGAACATCGCACTAGTCTTCCCCGCGATCATTTCGATGTAGTCTTGTTCCGATACCTCAGAACGAGTCTCGAATTCAATATCCTCTTGCTGCCCCTCTGCAACTTTCCTAACCATTTCACCAATCGATCTAATTAGGTCGCTTAACTGATCACCGGGGATATCTTCTGATTCCGCTAGAATTTCGAACCCTACTGCCAGCATTGCATCGCCTGCGTTGATTGCTGTAGCATCGTCGTACTCAACGTGCACAGCATCAAGACCTCTTCTTATTGGATCCTGGTCGATTATGTCATCATGAATTAACGTAAAGTTATGGATAATTTCTATCGATGCACCGAGTGTATAGTGGCCTTCATTTGCACCACCTACAGCTTCTCCCACAAGCCTCGGAAGAATGGCCCTAAGCCTCTTCCCGCCTCCTTTGAAAAGATGAGTCATCGCCCCATGGAGATTTTTCTGCTTCATTTTTCCTAGACTTTGCATTATTTCGTCCTCTACTCTTTTGCGATGGTCAGCAAGAGCATCAAGAAGGGATTGGCCGGGATTAACTGCATCTCCATCCATGTTTACTTCCCCACAATAGATTATATCCTCATTTATCGAACTTGCCATAGTAAACGGTTCGCAATCATGAGGGATGGCAAAATTCTCCCAAATCAATCTGAACCAAGGGGCGATCACTTCTTCTTCCCAATCTCCGCTTCTATCCATCATACTGCTAATCTCAGATGGTTCAACCCAAAGGACATCTGAGATCTCATTTTCATTATGGTCGGCATCAGTATCGGCATTGACTACCATGATGTGGTCTATTTCTCTCTCAATCCAATCTTCATTCCATCTGCAGGAATATTCCATCCTGCCAATATGGTGGAAAGACCAACCCTCCGTAATGTCCATTGGAATTCCAAGCTCTTGGTCCAGCTTCCTCCTAGCCGCATTCTCCACTCCTTCTGGGGCAAAATTCTCTGTTTCTACATCGAGAGGATGGCTACAGCAACTATTCGCCCATACTCCTGGGAATGTTATCTTCTGATCAGATCTTTTCTGAACCAAAAGCCGACCTCGTGAATCAAAAATTAGTACACTGAAGGCACGATGCCTAATCCCATCGTCCTTGTGACAGGCAAGTTTTGTTTCAGCCCCAATGACATTGTCATCAATATCCACAACTAGACACATCTCTCCCATCATCTCTGACTGAATCTCGTCATGGTGTCCTATCTTGCCTATTTCAGGGGCCATCAAGACACATGGGGCAGAGAGATGTATATGAAGACTCAACTGCTCATAATCTTGGTACCTATGGTTTCTCCAGAGGTCAACAAATCAACAACTCTGTTTGGTTTTCTTCCATCGATAATCCACACTTCTTCGACTACCCTTGCAATCTCCAGAGACCTGTCAATTTTCAATCCAATACCTCCCGTGACGTCGATCTCGGCATTATGCACCCCATTGATTTTAGTGCCAGGTCCCAAATGCGTAATTAATTCCGAATTTTTTTCACCGGGAGGTCCAGTCAAAACGCCATCAGAATCGCCTATCAGAAAAATGCAATGTGTGACTTCTAATTCGGTCGACAACCGTAACATCAAATCATCGCCCGACAATATCCCGAACTTAGTCTCATCATCCGTATCTACAACATCTCCAAATGTTGTTGGAATCGGCTCCTCGACTCCACGTTCGAAGAATGAAACATCTCCCGAAAATTTTGCTCCAGTGCCAGTAACCCAATCCGAGGGGGGGTGGCAACTACATTCCAAGCCCCTTTCTTCCATTTTCCCCATTATCAGGCCATTCAATTCCCTCATATCTGAACGAATCTCCGATACAGCAGCCATTTGCTCTCTCTCTTTGTCAATATTCAATCCTTCAGCTATCCCCCATTTCTTTGCAAGAAGATGCCCATATGAGCCAGCCCCATGAACCAGTACTATTGAAGCTCCAAGATCTGCAACAGACCGCAGAGAATCTACTACTTCTTCCACTGCTTCATGGTCGAATTTCTTCATAGATCCCTTGTCAGTTATTAGGCCCCCGCCTAATTTTATTGCCACTCTCAATGCCATTCTCGCACCCAAGGTCCAGAGTCACGTATTCTAACATTTTCAAATGACAGCATACAGTTTAACGCATAGTGCTTGCTGGAAATATTGTGATTGACACAGCCGAACTTGAAAGGTTCCAGCGTTGGCTCCAATCTGAGCTAGCCATTGCTTCTTCAATCGAAGACAAAAATGATCGAGATCGCAGACTTCTCCAGATTGAGATAGCCATATCGGAAGTCGTTCGTTATAGGGAGGTACTAATTAGTCTAGAGAGTACTTCCTCATCTCCATTCGTAGAAAGAGAGGTTGCAGTCAGGGAGAAGAACAATACTGACGTAAAACCAGTTACGAAAACCGGCGAGTGCCATTCTTGCGGAGCGGAGAAGATCAGCGACTTACAGTTTTGCCCAGTTTGTGGTGAGTTCTGATCACTCTTCTTCTGACCATGTCTCTCTCAGTAACGATAGTTCTGGGTCATCTTCACCTACAATGGATAAATACTCGCCAGATACGCTGTCAGTAAGGAAAACAGTCACACCAGCATGCCAAATAGTCTCACCAGAAGCTACCATTCTTGCAGTATCCACCTCTATTATTGCCGGGTCATTGTGATGCACCCTGCCCGCTTCTGCTGCATACCTAATGGATGCTGACAAATGAACGTGGGAACGATCACCGGGACTAATTCCGACTTCTACAAGATTCTCAGCCTCAGCAGGATCCGATGGGTAGTAAAGTGAATCTGGAATATTGCTCGAAGGTAGGTCCAATTCGATCTCAACAGTATGCCCGTACGTCGCTCTCATCATATTTCCTCTAACTTCATACCTCCCCTTGGTATCGGTTTCAGATATCGCCCTAAGATGGTGCGGTCTTAGCCAATGTTGGGGCCTTCTCCCCCCATCCTTGAACTTCCTAACAATATCCCTAACGTCTATCCAACCGTTGATGTCCATCTCCAAGTCAAACTTCTCCGGAGCGTGCCTAAGAACAAGTGCCAGCTTCCTTGCCATGCCATCTCTTTCCCTAGTGCTCAGGATGAACTTGCCCTCAGAGTTACATGCTGGACAAAGATCGTCATCTGCGAAATATCCGTGCATCGAGCATTCCCTAATCATGTGCTTGCCTCGATGTGGATTATTCAAGAACCCCACGGTCATTAGATGAATCATTTACTCGGGAACCGTTATGGGCCAACCTTCCGAGGAAGGCTCGTGCGGGCAGTTATCGTCGATTGGCGGAGGTCTCCCTTTACCAAGGCTCATCGAGGAGCACTATCCGGCGAAAGGCCAGATGATTTCGCTGGACAGGTAATACGCGACCTCATGAAAAATACCACTATTGAAACTAAAGAAATCGATGATATTATCGTGGGCTGTGCTTATCCTGAGGGTGAACAAGGGTACAACATCGGACGTCTGATGACCTTTATGGGCGGGTTTCCTCCAGAAGTCCCCGGTTCAACAATCAACAGGCTTTGCGGATCTTCAATGCAGGCAATAATCTCTGCATCCGCTCAAATTTCAGCTGGTTGGGGTGACTGCTTCTTGTGTGGCGGAATCGAGTCAATGTCTAGGGTCCAAAGAAGGGGATTCAACTGGAGTCCAAACCCTACTTTGGAGGAAGAAGTCCCTAATGCTTACATAAATATGGGAATTACTGCAGAAAATGTCGCAGATATGTACGGAATATCAAGGGAAGAACAGGAAAAATTCGCCCTCGAATCACATCTAAAGGCAGTTAAGGCGAATTCAGAAGGGAAACTCACTGAGGAGATTACCACTCTAATCTGCAATGGCAGCGAAGTCTCTCAAGACGATTGCATCCGTCCCGACTCGACCCTAGACTCAATGTCAAAACTCAAATCAGCATTTGTAGAAGGTGGTTCCGTAACAGCCGCCACATCATCGCCCCTTACTGACGGAGCCGTATTCTCAATAGTTTGTAGTGAGGAATTTGCAATATCACATTCGCTGAATCCGATAGCCACTATCGTATCGGGAGCAGTGACCGGATGCCATCCAGATTTAATGGGTCTTGGCCCGATATCCTCCACCCATCTGGCTCTAGAAAGAGCAGGATGGGAGGTTTCTGACATCGACGTATTTGAGTTGAATGAGGCCTTTTCATCCCAGAGTATTGCCTGCATCAGAGAGCTAGGATTGGATCCCGATATAGTAAATATTGAGGGGGGCGCTCTAGCCATTGGTCACCCGCTAGGTGCATCCGGGGCAAGAATAGCTTGCAAAGCGGCTAGCATATTGGCTCGAATAGGCAAGAAGAGGGCAATGGCTTCAATGTGTATAGGTGGCGGAATGGGCATTTCTATCGCTCTTGAAGCCTTGTGACTCAAATCGACGCACTCATCAATGAACCACCAATAGCAAGGACGTGAGCGAGGATACCGGCGTCATATTCCAGGGGTCCAGTCTGGAAGGCAAAAGAGTCATCCTCGCTGTTTCCGGTGGAATTGCTGCAACAGAGTCAATTAAACTGGCAAGGGAACTTAGAAGGCACGGGGCTTCAGTCTATCCAATGATGAGTAAATCTGCAGAGAAGGTAATTTCCCCCCTAGCATTATCTTGGGGATCAGGAGCCCAAGTCATCACAGAATGGAGTCACGAAATGCCACAGTTGAGTGACTTTGATGGCGTAATTCTAGCTCCTGCAACACGAAATTCGATTGCGAAATTCGCACACGGAATACTTGATTCTCCTTTGATGATGGCGCTTTCTGCAGCAGCAGGCAGGGAGGTACCAATGTTGTTTGTTCCATCTATGCACAACGACTTGTTCCATGATGCTGTAACGTCAGATTTGATTTCTAAACTGGAAGAATTAGGTGTTGACGTACTGTTGGAAGAACCTTCCGAGGGTAGGATGAAACAACCCAGTGCGAGACGCATTGTCGCACAGTTTTGTAACCTAACAAATAGGGGTCTGCAAAGTCGCAAAAGAGTTGCAGTAACACTTGGGGGGAATTCCGCACCGATTGACTCAGTTAGGAGGATAGTTAACACTTCTACGGGAAAAACCGGCTGGGCAATAGCCGAGCATCTGCATAGGATGGGGCATGATGTAGTTTGTTTGGTGGGGCAAACATCCAGCACCCCAACATTTCCATTGCCCGACGTAAGATACGATGAATCTCCAGATGGACTACTGAATGAATCAATCCAAGTCGCGAATTCTAATCCAGAACCTGAGTTCTGGATACACGCTGCCGCAATACTGGACTATGCTCCTGAATATGAAAGTGGAAAGACTCCTAGTGGAATTGAAAACTGGAAAATTGAACTTTCCCCAACTAAGAAACATATCCAAGCCCTAAAGGAGCATGTGGGGGGGTCAATGAGAATCGGATTCAAACTAGAGGTCGATGCAGACGAAGAAACCCTAATCTCCAAATCTAAGTCTCTAATCTCCGACAACGACCTCGATGCCGTAGTTGCCAACCTTCTGGACGAGGTAAATGGGGAATCGACAAAAAGATGCAGGATCATATTCCC
>Ga0207992_1001138_pt1 | contig 12262 bp, 10 predicted proteins | sample ETN02SmetaG_FD_185788 | JGI IMG/M metagenome (GOLD analysis project Ga0207992, IMG submission 185788) | Marine microbial and viral communities from oxygen minimum zone, Eastern Pacific Ocean - ETNP2014F10-02SV255 (SPAdes) (version 2) | ecosystem: Environmental > Aquatic > Marine > Oceanic ...
AGCAGGGTTGATTTCCCGCAGCCGGATGGTCCTAAAATGGAAATAAATTCTTGTTCACCCAAATGTAAACTGATGTCACTGACTGCGGTTAGTGTGCCGTAGTTTTTGGCGAGGTTGCGGCATTCGATCATGGTCTTTTTCCTGAAGGTTTTCTGGTGTTGATTCACGAAGTTGGTGGTTTAGAAAAACACCCGGAAACAGGCTGAAAACTACAATTGTACTATGTAATTCAAATTTAAATCAAAATGAATTCTTATGTTCGCTCTAAAAACCACTATCAGCACCAGTGGAACACAGGGAAATTTTTACTAATCATGTCATTATCATAGTATGTCAATAAAAAATAATTTTATTTACTTGACAAAAATAATTAGTACATGCTATTTTTATTGCTTAGTATAATTATAAGGTTGGAGACGGGATTTAGTCTTATCGATCGGTTTTATCCTTGGTTTCTCCTCAGACCGGGAGCTCGGAAATGTTTCTCGCCGAGCTTCTGGTCACCCATTCACTTTAAGTTTTAATTTGGTTGCCAGGTTTGGTAGCCCTAAAAATAAGGTAAAAAATGAATAAGTTATTTATAAAGATCCCAGCTTTCTTACTGATTACTTTAGTTGCTACCAGCCTAAGTTTTGGAAGTGTCCATGCAAATACTTATGGGAACTTCCCCGTTACAGTAAAGAATTACAGTGGTAGCAAAAAGGATTCTACATCCTACACAGGACAAATGGCGCGGCACGTGCTGCACAATTCATTGAAAAAGCTCACTGGCAAGGGCAATGGAAAACCAAATCCTGAGCTGAAGGCAAAAATGCTTTCTTACTATGTCGGAAAAGACAAAGGGCGCAAGATTATAGATCCAACCACTAAGGATGATTTCAATATTAAACAGACCATGGTGGATCAGATATCCAAGGGAAAGAATCTTAAGGGAAAGACTTATAAGGGTTTAGTCAACGGCTTTCCCGGACAGATGACCGGGCCGGAGGTTATTGAGTTTATGATCGACAAGGCCTCTTCCACCAAAGGGGGTTTTGATCCGTTGACAGGCTACAACTATCCTCAACTTCTCTCCAAATTTATGATGGGTGCTGTCTTCTACAGTCAAGCTGTCAACAACTACCTTGACGAGAAACTAGAAGCAGATAACAAGCCGAACAATAAACCATACAAGAAAGGAAAGCATTATACAGGCAAGGAGCATGTTTGGGATGAAGCGTTCGGCTATTTCGGCGCCCCGGCTCATGCTATGCAGTTGAGTGCGAAGCAAGCCTATGGAATCGCTAAGAAGAAAGATATGAAAGTAGCTGATGCAAACGGCGATGGTGTGGTTGATCTATATACGGAGATGACCTTTGCCCATGCCTACTATGCAGCGGATTCAGACAAGACCGGCACCAAATACATGCACACAATAGTGGGCGCCTTCATTGATGGACGTAAGTTGATTAGTGATGCTGGTGGCTCAGCATTGACAGATGAGCAGCGCATGCAACTTATGGGCTATGCTAAGACCATTAAAACCAATTGGGAAAAGGTTATTGCAGAGGCGGCATTCAAGTATGCAGGTTCATGCTACAAAGATCTGGAAAAGCTGCGGACCATCGTTGAAAGTAATGGAGATGCATCAAAGGCCTTTGCTGCGTATGGCAAACACTGGGGTGAAATGAAAGGGTTCCTGATGGCTTTGGAGACCAGTGGTCGTGATTTGGGTGCAGCTGGTGTACGAATGAATCGGCTGGTTGGATATGGTCCAGTCCTTCTAGGCGGGGGTCAAGTAACAGGTATTGATGCCAGTGGTAATTTACAGACTGGAGGGAATCGCTCCATGGGTGAGTATCAGGTGCATATGATCAAGCTACAGAAACTGCTTGGTGATACCTTTGATTTGAAGGCACGCAAAAATGATGCTACAGGGCAGATGGACGGACTACTGAAGTCACTCGGTACCAGTCGTTCCGCTGAAAATGATTAAGTGAGCATATTCTTTATAATGATTGAACAGGCGGAGCAGCTATGGTTAAGTGAGTGGCTACCCGCCTTTTTCAATCCCCAGAAGAGGATTTTCTGGGGCTACCTGCTCTCATCCTTGCTGATTGCACTTTTGTGGTTGAGATTGGTAAAAAAGATGAATCTACGCTCAAGTGCTATACAGATTTTTAACAGGCATGCGTGGATTTCCCGCTCTGCATTGGCTGATTACAAAGTGATGATTATCAACACACTGTTGATGTTGATGCTATCACCACGCCTGTTGGCAAAAGCGACCATCGCCTATCTGGTTTTCAACGGCATGCATATGCTGTTTGATGGCAGGGCCTTTCTGTCGACCGATCTCCCACAATGGGTGATTGCGCTTGGTTTTACTCTTTTTCTGTTTGTACTGGATGATTTTGCCCGCTACTGGCTTCATCGCTGGCTCCATACGGTGCCGATTTTGTGGTCGTTCCACAAAGTTCATCATAGCGCGACGGCACTCAACCCATTCACCGTGTTCAGAACACATCCTGTTGAAGCGGCACTGTTCTCAGTTCGTAGTGCACTGGTGCATGGGTTTACTACGGCACTCTTCTTCTTTTTCTTTGGAGATCAAGTGACCTTGATGATGGTACTAGGGGCCTCAATATTTACCTTTTCCTTCAATCTGTTGGGCGCAAATCTACGTCATAGTCCGGTTTCCATTCGCTATTGGGACTTGCTTGAATACATCATCATGTCTCCGGCGCAACACCATATACATCACTCCACGGCAAAGGAGCATCTAAACAAGAACTTTGGGGTGGTGCTCTCTTTCTGGGACTGGGTGTTTGGTTCCTTACGGCTTTCCAGAGCCGGAGAGCAACTCAACTTTGGGTTGAGTGGCGAACAGCCGAGAGGTCAAAATAGTCTAAAAGGCCTCTACATTGAACCTATTCACGAGGCAGGGGTAGTGTTTTTGCGGTTCTTCTCTAATCATTTAAATTTCATCAAAAACAATCATATAATATAAAAAGCTTACATATGGGAAAAATCTTGCTATCCATCCTTTTGATCGGCATTACTATCGCTCCCGCTTCGCTCATGGGCGCCGATAAGTTTGTCAATATCTATTCAGCGCGCAAGGAGGCCTTGATTCTGCCTCTGCTCAAAAGATTCAAAAAGGAGACAGGTATCAGTTATCGACTGGTGACCGGCAAGGCCGACGGGCTGTTAAAGCGGTTGGAGATTGAAGGTAGCCTGAGTCCTGCCGATCTATTTATCACAGTGGATGCAGGACGATTGCAAAGAGCCAAGCAGGCCGGTGTACTACAACCGATCGATAACCCGACACTTGAGCAGCGTATTCCGACCAGCCTTCGTGATCGGGAAAACTACTGGTTCGGTATGTCGCAGCGGGCGCGGACCATTATTTATAATACGAAAACCGTGGATGCCACCAATCTTTCGACGTATGAGGAGCTGGCAAGCCCTAAATGGAAGGGTAAGCTTTGCATTCGATCTTCCGGGAGTGTTTATAATCAGTCTTTGGTCGCTTCCATGATCGAGGTGAACGGTATAGAGAAAACTGAATCCTGGGCACGCGGTCTGGTCCGGAACTTTGCACGCCCCCCTACCGGCGGAGATACGGACCTACTGAAAGCTACTGCGGCTGGACAATGTGATATTGCATTGGCCAACACCTACTATCTAGGTCGCATGATAAACAGTAAAATTAGCTCTGAACGAAAGGCCGCTCAAAACCTGGCGGTGTTTTGGCCCAACCAGGGGGAAGGAGATCGCGGAGTTCATGTGAATGTCAGCGGCGCGGGTGTTACTAAATACGCACGAAATAAAAAGGAAGCCCTATCGCTTTTGGAATTCCTGGTGAGAGACAAATCTCAGAAGTGGTATGCTGAAGTTAACAATGAATATCCTGTCGTTGAAGGCGCCAGCATTTCAAAAACGCTAGAAAGCTTCGGGACTTTTAAGGCCGACAGTATTAATTTAACAATACTCGGGGACAATAATCCCGCGGCTGTAAAATTAATGGATAGGGCCGGATGGCGTTAAAAGGTGCCGGGTGAAGGGCGCTTAAAAACGACCGGCAGGTCGATTTGAAGCCGGACACCAATCGATTGATCTATTTGAAGGCCCCCGGAGCCGGGAATTAAGCATAATAGTTCCGCACCCCCACTCGTTTTTAAAGTATACAAGTAACCGGATCCTCTAAAATAACGCGCCGTAATCACTGCTTGATTATCGTTCGCACCCGCCACGATGACGTTTTCCGGTCGAATCAAAACGTCGACAGTGTCCCCATGCTTGAAGGATTCCATTAAATGCCCAGTAATTTCACCCAAATCTGTTGTGATGGTATCTGTATCGGCAATGACACCGGGTAGTAAGGCACCTTCGCCGATAAATTCACCAACAAAACGGTTTGCCGGGTTGTGATATAGATTATATGCGGTATCTGTTTGCTGAACTCGGCCTTGGTGCATGACGCAGATATAGTCACCCATGGCAAAGGCTTCATCTTGATCGTGGGTCACCAATATGGCGGACATTTTTTCCTGCTTTAAAATGAGTCGAACCTCCCGTGCCAGTTGCTCTCTAAGTTCCACATCTAGACTGGAGAATGGTTCGTCCATCAATAGTAGCGATGGCTTCGGGGCTATCGCCCGGGCCAATGCAATACGTTGCTGCTGACCACCGGAAAGCTCATGGGGAAAGGTTTTTTCGAATTGTGACATACTGACCAGCTCCAACAATTCGCCACTACGTTTGTCTCTTTGGGGCCGCGGCCATGAGCGTATACCGAATTGGAGATTGTCGACGACAGAAAGGTGTGGAAATAAAGCAATGTCCTGGAATACCATTCCGATATGCCTTTTCTCCGGTTCGACAAAGGTTTTTGAGCCGTTCAGTTTTTGTCCGTTTAAAACGATTTCACCTTTAGTCGGTTTCTCGAAACCGGCGATAGCGCGCAGTGCGGTAGTTTTGCCACAGCCGCTGGGGCCCAGCAAGCAGCCGATTTGACTTTCTTCTAGGCTAAAATCTACGTCGAAGACTATCTGTTTCTTACCGTAAGAGATGTCTAGTTGTTTCACTTCAAGTCGTTTCATATTTAGATATTTCCTTGTTCTAATCGCGACTGAGAAATTATTTTACTCAAGTAGATCACTGGTGCCAGACCTACAAAGATGATGGTTAATGCCGCTGTCGATGAATCCGCCAATCTTTCGTCCGAGGCCAATTCGAAGGCGCGTACCGCCAATGTATTAAAATCGAAAGGTCTTAGAATCAAAGTGGCTGGCAATTCTTTCATTACATCGACAAACACGATCATCAGTGCCGTCAGTGTAGAGCTTTTCATGAGTGGGATGTGAATTTTAAATAGAGTTTCCAGTGGCCGGCATCCCAAAGAGCGTGCAGCAACTTCCATTGATGGTTTGATTTTGCCCAGTCCTGATTCCACAGCCTGCAAGCTGACTGCTAAAAATCGAACCACGTAGGCAAACATGACGGCGACGATGGTTCCGCTTAAAATTAAGCCGCTCGAAATTCCGATGCTAGACTGCATGAAGGAGTCTATTCTTCCATCAAGCCAGGCAAAGGGGATGATGACGCCGACTGCTATGACCGTACCTGGAACCGCATAACCGATTGAAGCTGTTCGAATCGAGACGATCGTTGTTTTTCCAGGTAGAATCCTTTTACCGTAGCCTAAAAACAAAGCTAGAAGCACTGAGATAACGGCAGCACCGAAGCCTAGGAGAAAACTGTTACGAATCAACTCTAAAAACCGTTCGTCCACCATGTCGCTCCAAGTTTCCAAAGCCCAAAGGAAGAGTTGGGCGGCGGGCAACAAAAAACCCAGGAATAAGGGAATCGAGCATGTAGCAAAGGCTCCCCAAGCCTTGAATCCCTGTAGTCGGTATTCCGAGAAGCGGGTTAGTTTTCCAGAACTATTGTGGTATTGTGCTTTGTTGCGGGAAACGCGTTCCAGAATTATTAAAGCGAATACGAACAACAACAGCACAGCAGCCATCTTAGAGGCTGCTGTGTAATCTCCCAGGCCGAACCAGGTGCGGAAAATTCCTGTGGTAAATACGCCGAGCCCGAAATAGGAAACCGTGCCGTAATCCGCCAGAGTCTCCATGAGTACAAGGGAAAGTCCCGCCGCTATAGCCGGCCTTGCTAAGGGAAGTGCCACCCGGTAAAAAACAGTCCAGGGTCCGCAATCCAGAGTGCGCGAAACTTCCATAACGCCAACCGATTGTTCAAGAAAAGTAGAACGCGCCAAAAGATAAACATAGGGATAGAGGACCAGTGACAGCATTGCGATCGCGCCGCTCATGGAACGGATTTGGGGAAAATAATAGTCTCGATACCCCCAGCCTGTCCAATCGCGGATGGCGGTTTGTACCGGTCCGGCAAAATCGAACATGCCAGTATATGTATAGGCCACAATATAAGCTGGCATGGCCATAGGTAAGAGTAAAAGCCAAACGAATAGATTTTTTCCAGGAAATCGACACATAGCAGTCAGCCAGGCGGTCGATACACCGATCAGCAGAGCGCAACTGCCGACACCACAAATCAGCAGCAGCGAATTGCCGATATATTCCGACAAGACCGTATCCTTCAGGTGTTGCCAGTTATCGCCCGTGGGTTCAAAGACCGAGGAAACAATCGTTAAGATCGGTACGCTGAGTATTAAAGCCATCCCGACGATACTCATTAGCCATAGGCGGCTGGTTATATTTTTCATGGCCAGAAAGTGTTCATTAGATAACAGGGCATTACCGTGCCTAAGAAATGAAACCAACGATTATTTTAGCGGGACCGGCAGTGAATGTTAATGAAAAAACCAGTGGAAACATGAGTGTAAGAGACATCGTGAAAAAAATCGAGCCTCATGAACGTGCGGGTGATCTCATCTTTTACAAGTAAAGCAAGTTTTGATTCCCGGGTGGGCTTTAGTCCGATGGAATTTGAATCACAAATATATTCTTTGCAACATGAAAAGGAAGAGTCGATGGGCCGTCTTTTGATTCTAATGAAATCGAGCGCATTACCTCAGTTCTTTCGACAACTTTGTGTTGATTGCCGGGCATGATACGATGTTCATGTAGTATCTTCATCAAATCCACTGAGTCTTCTAAAACCTCACCAATCATCGCGACTTCCACCGTCATTCCGGGTTCTGATTCCATGAGGGAGATTGTGTTTTTCGGTAGAGTAGTTCCGGGCATAGGTGTTCCGTGTGGACAAAATTTCGGATTGTTCAAAAATTCAGCCAGTTTTTCTACCACGATAGGTGTCATGGCATGTTCCAGACGGTGTGCGTGCTGATGTACTTCGTACCAGGGAATACCCAGGGTATTGCATAGAAAATATTCGGAAAGGTTGTGGCGATAGGCAATATTCTCAGCCACTTTTTGTCCTTCTTTGGTCAAGGTCAGTTCTTTTGATTTTTTGACGTTGACCAGTCCATCACGCTGCATTCGGGCAATTGTCGCATGAACGGTAGGTGGGCTGGTTTCAAGACGCTCTGCCAAAGTAACCGCCTTGGCCCTTTCCCCAGATCGGTCCAGCTTGTAAAGTAACAGCAGATACTCTTCTATAACTTGTGAATGTTCGTTCATGATTTTAGAATAGTAAATTATTATTAAAAATTAATTTATCATAAAAACTGCAGAAAAGCATCGAAATTATCAGGAGATCACAACAGTTTTTCTACTATGACCCTCTGGTCTTTGATAACTGTTTAGCCTCTGGAACATTTTTTTAATTTATTTTATCTCATCATAGATTTCATAAACTCTAGAACAAAAGACCTCCCTCGGTAATTATTCAATATTATATTTAAAATATGTTTATTATAATAATTAGTCTAGGCTAATTATTATTTATTACTATTATTTTTGTGTTGTAAAATGAACGATTAATATTCCGGAGAAACTTCATTACAGGATTCAATTCTTAACAGTTGAAAAATGTATTTTGAAAGAGAAGTCAGTGCATTGGGTAAGCGGATTAAATCTCGTAAATCAGCATGTTGCTCAATAGCCTAAATTTAAGGGATAGATCATTTTACAGTATAGTGCGGACTTTGTATTAGTAAATCACAGAACTGCAAAAATTGTATAATCTGATAAACTAAAAATGATCCATTGATCAAATAAATAGATAAGATACAATAATGATATTATATTATGTATACAAATTTAAATAAAATTATTTTAAGCCTTAAGATGGAATTACAGAACAGTTAATAATAAAGTTTTAGTCAGCAATAAAAGCTAAACAATTAATTAAGGTAAATTAGATGGAATTAAATGATATAAGCTATTCTTGGCCCAAGAAACCATTGGCTCTAGTATGTATCGACGGAGGAGATCCTGAATACATTGAAGCCGGACTACGGGATGGGATAATACCAAATATTGCCCGCTTTATGAAGGAAGGTTTTTATAAAGTAGCTCAGGGTTCAATGCCAAGTTTTACATGCCCCAATAATATGTCGATAGTGACCGGAACTGAACCAAAGAAACACGGTATTTCCGGGAATTTCTTTTTAGATCCAGAAAGTCAGGAACCAGTCGTGATGACAGGGCCGGAATTACTGCGTTCGCGTTCTATTTTGGGCGAATTCTCGTGTGAAGGAGCAAAAGTCGTCTCTATAACTGCAAAGGACAAACTGAGAAAACAATTGCAAAAGGGTATGGACCTTTCTAGGGGGTCAGTTAGTTTTTCCTCCCAACATGCAGACAAATGTACAATGGATGAAAATGGAATTGAAAATGTGCTCGAATTTGTTGGACAGGCACTGCCGGACATGTATTCTGCAGAATTATCCCTTTTTGTACTTGATGCAGGGATAAAACTTCTGGAAGAAAAAAAACCAGATATACTTTACCTATCACTAACTGATTTCATACAACATGCACATGCTCCAGGAACTGCGGAGGCAAATAGCTTTTATATTGAAATGGATCAACGCTTTGGGCGTTTGCAGGAACTTGGTGCATTGGTCGCACTCACTGCTGATCATGGTATGGGAGACAAATCCAATGAATGTGGCGAACCTAATGTTATCTGGTTACAAGATTTATTGGATCAAGAATTAGGTCTTGGAACTTGTAGAGTTATCTGTCCCATTACAGACGCATTTGTAGGACATCATGGTGCATTGGGTGGCTTTGTACGAATATATCTAGAACAAAAACAAGATCGAAAAAAAGTTTCTGAAATCGTTCAGTCAATTGCAGGAATTGAAAAAGTTTGGTCGGCAGAAAATGTAGCAGAAGAATTGGAACAACCTCTGGACCGTGAGGGGGATCTCGCAGTGGTTGCTGATAAAAGCACCGTAATTGGTGGAAGTGAAAAAGATCATGACCTTAGCGCGTTAAAAGGGAAGCGGTTGCGCACCCACGGCAGCCTTCATGAGGCAAATGTGCCTTTCATTTTAAGTGAACCTCTTAATGATATATATTTAAAGCGTGCAGGTGTGCGGACGATACGCAGCAGAGAGATCTTCGAATATGCTCTTAACGGGACAGAATTTTAATCCAGGGGAAAAATATGTTTGACAAAAAAATGTATATTGGTGGAAAAAAAGTTGAAGGAGAACACGGCAGTGTAGAAGTTATAAACCCTTTCAATGGAAAAGTAGTAGGGACGGTTCCTCGAGCTTCTAAAAGACAAGTAGATCAAGCAATGGAAATAGCAAAAAATTTCCAATCTAATCTAACACGTTACGAAAGACAACAAATTCTAACTACAACTGCAGATTTACTGATCTCGCGTCGGGATGAGATCTCTGATATTATTACTGCTGAATCAGGGCTCTGCAAAAAAGATTCGCTTTATGAAGTTGGACGGGCTTTTGATGTTTTCAGTCTCACAGGACAACTTTGTATTTTGGACGATGGTCAAATATTTTCCTGCGACCTTACTCCACATGGTCAGAAGCGAAAGATTTTCACGCAGAGAGAGCCCTTGCAGGGGGTAATAAGTGCAATCACTCCATTTAATCATCCTCTCAATATGGTGGCGCATAAAATAGCTCCAAGCATTGCCACTAACAATCGAATGATATGCAAACCGACTGAAAAAACACCTCTAACTGCTCTATTGCTAGCAGATATTCTTTCTGAAGCTGGATTGCCGCCCGAAATGTTTCAGGTGATCACGGGACTTCCCGAAGATATTGGAGATGCTATGATTTCGCACCCCCATATTGATCTAGTTACCTTTACAGGAAGTGTAGGAGTCGGCAAATACATTGCGGAAAAAGCGGGATACCGCCGTACAGTTTTAGAACTTGGCGGGAATGCTCCCTTGATCATTATGGAAGATGCGGATCTGGAACGTGCTTCCAACCTTGCTGTTGCTGGAGCAACAAAAAATTCAGGACAACGATGCACTGCTGTTAAAAGAATTCTAGTCGAGGAATCTATAGCTGATGCACTGGTGGAAAAGATTGTTTTGAAGGCCTCAAAACTTATTTGTGGAGACCCTGTCAATATGCAAACAGATGTAGGAACTGTTATCGATGAGTCTTCCGCTATACTTTTCGAAACGCGAGTCAAGAATGCTATTTCTTTAGGGGCTAAGAAACTGTATGGTAATGAACGTCAAGGTGCATTATTTCATCCAACTGTGCTGGATCATGTGCCGTGGGATTGTGAATTAGTTATGGAAGAAACCTTTGGACCTGTAATTCCCATCATCAGAATTAATGATATCGATGATGCCATTAAGATAGCAAACGGAACTAGCTTTGGTCTTTCTTCGGGAGTATGTACTAATCGTCTTGATTCGATTACACGTTTTATAAACGAGCTAAACCATGGAACAGTCAATATATGGGAGGTGCCCGGTTATCGAATTGAAATGTCACCTTTTGGAGGGATCAAAGACTCTGGTTTGGGATACAAAGAAGGTGTAATTGAAGCCATGAAAAGCTTTAGCAATCTTAAAACGTTTTCCATGCCCTGGTTGTGAGAATTATTTGCCATACTGAATAAAATAATACTTCAATATCCAGATGCTATTTCTAATAAGAAGTATGAGAACGTCCAAAAACCCTGTGGGCATTATGTGATTGATACTTTTGATCAATTGATTGATTGTTGTGGGTATTAACTTGTGTCTCTTAAGAGGAGAACGTGCTTAAAAAGACTCAGTCTAACGAATATGAAAACAAATCTTGCCGCTGGAACTTCTTTTCCCGGACCACAAGGGTCGCTGTTTTTGCAGGTCAGTTATACCCAAATCCGCTCTTTTCACGCCGTAGCTAGTGCAGGAGGATTCACTGCAGCATCCAGGGTGTTGCATGTGGGACAACCGACGATCACCGGACAAGTACAGGCATTGGAGAGTTTTTACGGGGTAGAATTATTTCATCGACGTGGTCGCCGTGTTGAATTAACAGAGGCAGGTAAAGAACTTTATGCCGTTACTCAGCGCATGGAGATTCTGGAAAAAGAAGCGCAGGAAGTACTTCAGAGAGCAGGTGGTTTTAAGTCAGGACATCTCCGGATCGGAGCAGTTGGACCTTTCCATGTAACGGAAATGCTGGCGCTTTTTCATGAACGTTTCCCCGATTTGGAAATAACCGTCACCGTCCGTAATTCACAGGAGATTCTCGAAAGCCTGCTTAGTTTTGAGGTTGATGTCGCAGTTCTTTCGCAGACGGAAGAAGATCAGCGCCTTTTAGCAGTTCCATTTTGTCAGGAACCACTGGTTGTGTTTGTGCATGCGGAACATCCGTGGGCGGAGCGTGAGGAACTCCGAATTGAAGAATTGGAAAATCAGCCTGTTATTTTGCGTGAACCCGGTTCTACAACACGGCGTGCCTTTGAAAAAGCATTAACTAAAGCAGGAGTTAAGATCACTCCGGTGATGGAAATCGGCAGCCGAGAGGCGGTCTGGTTGGCGGTCTCCAGAGGACTGGGGATTGGTGTGGTTTCCGATGAGGAATTCATGTGGCATCCGGGTCTGCGAAAATTAACTCTGAAAAACGCGGATGTTTACACCACTGCTCATGTAGTTTGTTTAAGGGAGCGGAGAAACTCCCGCATGATTCACGCTTTTTTAGAGATCGTGGAAGAGTTACGAAAAGTATAACTTACTAATTGCGCTCAGGGTTATAAACCAGTCCCCCCAAATCAACATAAAGTTGTAAGACTCTCTGCCCTTCACTACGCAGTAGTCCAGGTACAATTTTAATTCCCCTGCTCTCAAGTTGAGCGTTATAATCCGGAGGTGTTGGACCTTCGTCAAATCCTGC
>Ga0207992_1001139_pt1 | contig 12258 bp, 15 predicted proteins | sample ETN02SmetaG_FD_185788 | JGI IMG/M metagenome (GOLD analysis project Ga0207992, IMG submission 185788) | Marine microbial and viral communities from oxygen minimum zone, Eastern Pacific Ocean - ETNP2014F10-02SV255 (SPAdes) (version 2) | ecosystem: Environmental > Aquatic > Marine > Oceanic ...
TTTACTTGAAGGAGTCCAGTGAGCTCCAACATTATTGACTGCTAAATTTGTTGGAAATGCTAATTCACCACCGTGTTTTCTAACATATGATTCAATTTTTTCCGTAACATCAAGCATCTTCTTTTCATTTTCAATTAATGTTTTTCCAAAGTTAAGTGCATCTCTTGCTAATCTTCCTGCTTCTTTCCATTTTTCAATTTCTTCAGGATTCAAACATACCCTCCAGAATGGTAGAGTATAAAGCACCAATGCGCGTTATTTCAGGTTTATTTCCAGTTAAATCAATGATTGTTGACTCAATACCTTTTGGTTTTTCACCATCTAAATAAAAGCAAGAATTACCAAATATTTTCTTTGCATCTTCAATGTCTTTAGCAATATCTTCTCCATGTAAATTTGCACTAGTAGTTACAATTGGCATTTCTTTCGCTAATTGTATAGAAGTTTCATTCATAGGTATACGAACTGCAATGTTTCCATTTCTCATAACCCCTTTGGCAAATTTTTTCTTAGATTTCATTATTAATGTAACAGGCCCTGGTAAAAATTCTTTAATAATTTTCTTTGATGTCTTATTTATTTCGCATGCATCATAGATTTTCTCAATATTATCAAACATCACACTGAGTCCTTCTAATTTTTTCCCTTTAATGTTGAATAGTTGATCAATTGCTTTTTGGTTAAAGGGATCGCATCCCATCCCCCAAACAGTGTCTGTTGGATAAATTATAATGTTTCCATTTTGAAGTTCTTTTCTAGCTTCGCCAATGGATGTCATAATAGTGCTGAGAAATAGTACTTTTAATGTCTTTTGATAAGTTATCTTTGTTCTATAGGTCTAAAAGTACGGTCAATAGTCCCAACATATCTTGCTCTAGGTCTAATTAATCTATTATTTTTGTATTGTTCTAATACGTGAGCAGTCCATCCAGCTATACGGGACATTGCGAATAATGGAGTAAACAAATCCGTTGGAATATCTAAACCATATAGTAAAGGTGCCGAGTAAAAATCTACATTGGTAATGATAGCTTTTCGGTCTTTTACTTGTTTTTCAATTTCTTCAGCGACTTCAAAGAGTTTCATGTTTCCTTTTTCACTCCAGAGTTTTTTCCCCATCTTTTTTAGATGAGGTTTACGGGCATCATCAACTTTGTATACTCTGTGTCCAAAGCCCATTATCTTTTGTTTGGAATCAAATGCATTTTGGATATAAGCTGAAGCTTTTTTCTTTGTACCAACTTCTTCAATCATATTCATTGCTTTTTCATTAGCGCCACCATGTAGTGGTCCACTCAGGGTACCTACAGCTGAAGTTATAGCTGAATGTAAATTAGCTAAAGTTCCAGCAGTTACTCTTGCTGAAAATGTAGATGCATTAAATCCATGATCAGCTAGTAATATTAGGTATAAATTCAAAGCATCTATCTGAGTTTTTGTAGGTTCTTTTCCATGCAACATATTGAGAAAATCTTCAGCATGCCCTTTTTTTGGATTAGCTTCAATAATTGGTAAATTCTCTCGTAGGCGGTGTATTATTGCAACAGCTGTTGCAATTTGACCGACTAGTCTTAGTGCTTTTGGTGGCAATTCTTTAAGAGGTACATTTTTCTCATAATGGCCTAATACAGAGACAACAGTCCTTAGAGTACTCATTGGTGATGTTTTGCCCACTAATTCAGTAATTATTTCTATTACTTCTTTAGGTAAAACTCTGGCTTCCCCTATATTTCTTGTCATTTCATCTAAACGATCTTTGTTTGGCAATTCATTATCATAAAGCAAACAAATGGTTTCTTCAAATGTTGTATTAAATGCTAAATCATCTATATTATAACCGCAATATCTGAGAATTCCTTTTTCTCCATTTACCGAACTTAAAGTAGTATCTGCTGCAACAATTCCTTCTAGACCTTTTACAGGTTCGGGAATCGAATCTTTGTTATCTTTTGGTAGAGACACGTTTTAACAGTAAAGACTGTGATATTTAGCATTTGCCGAATTTATTTTTTATAGTTTGTAACTCGGATTCCTAAATCACCCATTATTGCAGGTCTTTTCATAATCTCTTTCATTTTATTGTTGAAAGCATCTTCTAAATCAACATCCATAGCAATCGCATGACCAATAATAAGTATTAGGATATCAGCTAGTTCTTCAGCCTTTTCTTCATCAGGTTTACCTTTTGTGAAACATTCAGCCAGTTCCCCTAATTCCTCAATTGTAAGTAAAATTCGGTATGGCATATCATGTCCGCGATATTCTTCATTGCTGAATTCATGTTTATCATGAAATTCTTGAACTTTTGCTAACATATCTTTATAGGTCTGACTCATCAAATTCTATAGAAGACCTACTTTCTTATGCTTTATTCATTCTTTTGTAACTTTTTCAGCTACAGCTACACATGCCATAAAATCTTCTGCAGCTTCTCTTAAACTCCCTAGATTTTTGGCTTTTACAATCGCTTTAAGCTGTTTTTTCTCTACGGTAGTTTCTACCCATCCTTCATTCTCAGGTTCAGTTGCCTTTGCTATTGCCGTCGCAATTTTTTCACTTTCAAAATCTATTTCAAATCCAATTCGATGTTTTACTATATTTTTTATTGCTTTTTGACTTCCACTACCATATTGTGCAGCTTTCTTTTTTCTGTTTGCAATTTCATTTGGTAAACCAAATATAATTGCTAATTTTCTTAGAATAACTTTTCCCACATCACCAATACGCTCATCTATGCTAAAGACTTCAGCTTCTTTAATGACTTCTTCATCTAAATAAGGGCACGAAAGTTTAAGGTTGAAAATATCAGTTATTTTTTCTTCTCTATCAGGCATTCTTTTTAACAAATCTTTTACTTCTTTTGATAGATTTTTTTTAGCATTTTCTTTTCTAAATCTAGCGTAACCACCGAACAATTCATCGGCTCCTTGACCACACATTAAAATATTATTAGTAGTGTTTTTTGCAGCAATCCAGAAAGGTAGCATGAATTCTACTTCAATTCCGCTCAAGGGAATTTGTTTTTGCATTTCTATTCCTTCACTCACCATTTCATTTTCGCTAACTTCAATAGTTCTAACTTTCATTCCGATTAATTTAGCAGCAGTTCTAGCCGCTTCTAAATCGTGTGAATTAGGAACACCTACTGCAATTAGTTCAACATCACAATATTTTTGAGCAATAAATGCAACTAGTGTAGAATCAATTCCTCCTGAAAAGGCAATTGTTATTGGTTCATTACATTCTTTTTTAATTGTATGATCTAGACTTTTGTAAAGCGTTTCCAAACGACTATCATTCATTATGATGCAATGCCACTCTCAGCCATGAATTTTTCTAATGCATTTAGTGCTTTCTTGGCTTTTGCTTCACTAATAATATCAGTAATAATTAAAACGCCAGATTGGAAAAGAATAAAACTAGCCTCAGGTTTATCCATTCGTAAAACTAATCCTTTGAAACGTATAGGGTCATATTCAGCACCAGGAATTGCAATAGCAATAGCTTGTAAATCTAAAGTTCTATCTAAATTACTTCTAACTGCCATATTTTCCAATTTAATAGCTCGCTTCATGCTTATCTTGGCATCCACACCTTTTATCATTTTTCTTAAATTAAGAATAATTTCTTTTCCCTTTTCTAATGTTGTTATACCCGTAACCAAAATTTTACCATTTCCAAATAGAACACCTGCAGCTTTTTTGTTGTCAGTTGTATCCATTTCTATGATGACTGATGGATTTCCTGAACTCGAGTATCTGGCATTTGGCAGCTCCGTTGCCAATTTTATCAGCTCTATCTCCTTTCCGAGATGAGATGCCACGATTATGTTCTCTACTTTTATTGGACCCACAAGAAGTTCAAAACAGGCAACTTTAATAGCTTACCCTTTCAAGCAAATTCATCAAATGGATATGGTTCAGCCTCTCTTTTACCCATTATAATTTGTGTTTCAGGTACTGTCAAAAGAGGAATTGGCCAAGTTGGCCCATCTTCTATAGCTAGCCTTGGACAGGCAGTAATAACAGCAGCATCTACTCCTAATCCTAATAAATGTTCATGAGACTGGTGTATGCTTCCAATCATAATCGTTTCTTTTCCATCATTAATTAATAGTTGTTCAACTTTATCAGCTAATTCAATTCGTTTCTGACCTATTTGGTTTGAAAAAAGGATAGCCCATCTTTTAGCGTCTTTTGCAACACTCATTGCAGCATATCGTTGTTTCAAGAAAGGCGTTGGATCAGCAATTGAAACAGTTCCATTATGTGGTTCAAGGCATGCTACTGGTTTGCCTGTTGATAGTGCAACTGTTAGTGGATGAAATAATCCAGTTCCAATATATAGGAATCCATCAACTTTTAATTTTCTGGCAGCGGAAGAATTACAACCTAAAAGTTGACCTGCTGCAGCTAATCGAGGACCTCCAGTAGTTACGCTGGTGTCGAATCCTTTTTCTCCTAGTATTTCTCCAGCTGAATCGATCATATGCAAATGCTGAGCAGTTGTAACAATTCCAATTTTGTTCGGTAGTATCTTTTTTAGTTTAGATATAGCATTTTCCTCAAGATTTAAGGATCCAGTGTGCCTTACAGGAACAAAATAAGTTGGTATTGCATAAAATTCAGAATGATATGGCATAGGTAGATGCCCCATATGAATTAATGCATCAGCTCCAATTTCCTCTAGAGGTCTGTCTGCTAAATCACAAGCTCCATAGGTAGGCTCACCCCATAGGACAACTTTTGCACTAGTTAATTTAGAGACAAGTGTTACAATTTCATGAGTTTTAGTTTTCAATCCATCAGGTAATTGTATTCCTATTCGTTCTTTTCCTTTTAATTTTAGGCATACCTCTTCGATTCCTGGTTTCCAATCAAATGTTATTTCACTCATTTACTAATTGGTCCTTCTGATATAGGATATAATAATTTTGTTTGACTTATTTTAGTATTATCAGGTTTAATTCTAGTAATTTTTCAAGGAATTTTTGCACCCTACTTGAGGCCGGCGATACTTCTTCTCCAAATTTAGAATCAAATTTATCAATGATATCTTTTACAGTATTATTAGAGTCACATAATTCCCAGATTAATGTTGTATATTTGTCTAGAGGCCTTCTAACTATTTCAGGCCCTCCAATTCTATTGTGAAACCATTTTTCTATAGGGCCAAAATCTTTGGGATAAGTAATAACAGCTATATCATTTTCATAAATACATTTGATTTTTGAATCAGGACTCTTAGAAGGTTTCTTCATTAATATTTCTTTTTTTATCACAATTTTTCCATCCCAATAATCATAACTGCTAAAGTTGCAGCACCGCCTATTGCAGCATATCTTACAGCTAATTTACGATCTTCCCAAACAAAACGAGAAACCCAAACTAACCAACCACATGCCAATGAAATTAAAAGCAGGATAGCGAATACAATAGTCCACAAGCTCACAATCACTTATTGACTGGCATTAATTAGTGGTAGCCCCGCCAGGATTCGAACCTGGGTCTCAAGATCCAGAGTCTCAAATGATGGACCACTACACTACGGGGCTAACTGATGTTCAGTCCAATTTGGTGCATAAAAAAACGTGGTTAGATATTTTCCTCAGTTTTCGTCGTAGTAATCATCGTCATCATCACCCTCTTCAAAAGAAAATTCCGCCGTATCATCTTTTGTTAATTCAATTTTATCAGGGAAATATCTTAAAATTACAACATCATCTAAGTCTTGAACCCATCTATATGGAATTATTATGTTTTCACCATCTTTAACAAGCTGTGGTGTTGTTCCAGTTACGAGTAAAGCTGAAATTATACGTTGAGTTGTATCTAGTAAAACATCATGAACTACGCCTAAGCGTTGTCCGTCCCGTGTGTAAACGGTCAATCCTGACAGTCTCGAAGCCTCATTAAGCACAGTTGGTTATCGGGTCTGCATATAATTATTTTGTGTGACATTATTTGAGACATATTTGGTCATAGACTATAAATAGAGGCCAAAAGTGAAGCGGATGCATGGGTAGGGTAAGACCAACTTACATCAAACGCGTAGCAATCGAGCTGGTTAGAAATTATTCAGACAGATTTACAGAGGATTTTGACCACAATAAAGCTGTAGTTGCTGAGCTTACAGATGTTGATAGTTTAACCATGCGAAACCGAATTACAGGTTATGTTACTCGTTTCCGGAAACAGGAACAAAATTGAGCCATTACGATGTTTTGGTAGAAGGTGCAGGTCCCGCTGGGGCAACTGCGGCCTATTATCTTGCGATGCAGGGAAAGAAGGTTGCTTTGGTGGATCGAGCAAAATTCCCTCGCGAGAAAGCATGTGGTGGTGGATTATGCGTACATATAGAAGAATTCGATCATATTATATCTAATTGGGATGATTTTTTGGAATCTAAATGTCTAAGAGGGATTGTTTATGGTCCTGATTTTATGCCTGTTGATTATGTTAGTGAGAAGCCTTTTTTTTACAATATCCGTCGTTTAAAGTTTGATAATACTTTGGTAGAATATGCTGTGGAAAAGGGTGCAACACTTATTGAAGGTGTTGCAGTTAAAGATTTTGAAATCCATCCAGACAAAGTTGTTACAAAATTAAGAAATGGTCAAGAGATTACAAGCGATGTAATAATCGGTGCAGGCGGTTCATTTGATTTGGTTTCTAGAAGAATACGTGAAATTGAGAATATGCCAATGAAATGGAGAGATGAAGATATCGCTACAGCACTATATTTTGAGGTAGATGTGGGCCGAGAATACATGGATCGCGTTTATGGCGACGAGCGAATTTCTATGGCACATGTCAAGTATCAAAATTTAGATGGTTATGGGTGGTCATTTTCGAAAGACACTGTTTTGAATGTTGGAATAGGCTGCCCTCGTTCAATTATAAAGAAGTTAAAGAAAGAGAATCCTGAATGGGATGAAAGACAATATTTGTTAGATTATGTAGATACTTTGAAAGAACAAGGTTGGTTTCCAAAGGATATTAATATTGATCGCAAAATGATTGCAGGTTCGAATATTCCTGTTGGAATGGGTATGAAATGTACTGTAGGTGATAGGATGTTGGTTATTGGTGATGCTGGAGGTTTCGTATCTCCTTTGTCAGGCGAGGGTCTCTATTATGCCTTGGATTCAGGCCGCATTGCAGCAGAATCATTAGATATATTGTTCCAAGAGAAAAATTTTGATAAACAATCTATGATGTTATACCATAATACTTGGAACAATAAATGGGGCGATGATTTAGAATGGTTAAAAGTTGGTTGGCATTTACTGATGGTTATGCCTAATAGTTTAATCAAATACGCAGCTTTGGATGAAGAAACAAAAGAATTCTTTACACATATGTTTGTAGGTTCGATGCCAGCTTCAAAAATAAAAAATAAAGTTTTAGCTCTTATTGCTAAGGGGGCATTAAAACACGATTTCTTGAGTCACGTTATAGGCAAACACGAGACAGTCCCTCCTGTTACAAATTAATCTATTTTGTGTGGAAAGGTATAAGAAGGAAGTTATAGAGTGTCTAATATGCAATCTGCAGATGAAGAATGGGATGATGAAGAGTGGGAAGATGAAGATGATTCTAGTTTCTTTTCAGGAATTTCCGTTGCTTCAAGAATGAAAGCTGGTGGACTAACTGCAATTGTCGTTTTGCTTCTTTTATGCTCAATGATTTTTACTAATTTTGGTTTTTACTCAGGAGCAGGTAGTTTATCCGTTTTGATAGATGTTAATGAGGGAAAAGATCCCGGAGATCGAACTTTCAATGCTAATGTATTGGCAACTTCACCTACTTTTGGTATGTTAGCTAAAGAAGGTGAATTTTCGATTCATTTTGATGGGGCAAAACAAACATCAGGCAATTTTGAAATAAACGATGAAGGCAGAGGTTCTTTTGATGTAGATTATGAAGATTTCTTTGTTTCTAATGGCATTTACGAGCTTAAAACAGAGTTAGGGAGTCAAACATCAGTTGATAATGTAGTTATTGATAGAATTGCCGATAATCTTCAGGCTGAAGTAGTTAGTTTTGACGGTGTTACAGATAATAGTGAAGCAGTATATCCAATTGATAAAGATTCAATTATAAATTTGAATATGCAATTTACATCATCAGATTCTACAGTTAACTTTGTTAATCCTTGGGTTACAGGAACGGCCAAAATTTATCACCATGATCAACCTTTCAATGAAAATCAAGGTGAGGATTATTGGGATGATGATTCTGAGCATGGAGGTTCAGCCGAGCAAGGGAATTTAGTCGATACAATAACTATAGATATTGATAGTTCAGGTGGAACCTACACTTATTCATCAGGTGAACGTGTTAACTTTGATGAGATTCAAGTTGGTCAAGTGAGTTTAAGTTTAAGATTAGATCCTAGTCAGTTTTACAATGAAGAAGGAAGTGGAGATTACACAGTTGTTTTTGATTTCACAAATGATTTTGGTTCTGATACTTCCAGTTTTGATGGTCGCACTTACTGGGCTTGGTTTCATGTCTGCGAAACTAAAAGTAATGGCAAATGCGACGGTAGTAATTAACTAAAAATCTCTCATTTTAGTAACTAAAAACCATAGATTCCAAATTCCATCTTCCCAAGTATTTAGTTTAACCTCTCCAACTCTTGCATGGAATGGGACTGGGATTTCAATAGCTCTCAAGTCTCTTTTGAAAGCTTCAATCTTAAATTCTTCAGAAAGCGGCATTCCGTCACTTGTTAATTTTACTTTATTGATTACTTCTTTCTTAAAAACCCACATCCCACTTTGTGAATCCTTAATATTAATTCCATGGAATAAATTAGTTCCAAATGTTAATCCCCAGTTGCCTATTTGGTGTGTTATAGACATTGCATCTTTATCCATTCTATCCAATCTATTACATGTTACAAAATCTAGGTTGTTATTGATTAAGAATGCAAGTACATGAGGTATCTTGTCAGCAGGATATGTTGTGTCCCCATCAATTGTTGCGACATAATCTGTGTCTACAAGACTAAAACCTGTTTTGTATGCCCTTCCATAACCTTTCCGAGGTTCGTTATGAACAATAGCTCCTCGTTTTTCAGCTTCTTCTGCAGTATTGTCTGTTGAAGCTCCATCTATAATTAAGACCTTAACGTCTAACCAAGGTAAATCTCTTGGAATCTGGTCAATTGTAGATCCTATTGACTCACCTTCATTGAGTGTGGGAATAATTACTGTTAGGCTTAATGCCATGTTCAGTTGTATGGAGGTCTGGTTTTAAGGCCAACTGTGTTTTAGGTAATATAATGTCCATATTAATCAGGCAAATAGCTTCAGCATTTTTCTTGCTTGTTGGACTTATTTCCTCACTTTCTTGGTATGAGTGGAAAGATTCGCCATTATGGATGTTATTGGTTGGTATTTTATTTACATTCTCGGGGGTCGTTGGAGTGGTTCTTACTATCATTCAGTCTGAAGAAGAGCTTGATTCATAGTTCCATTAACCTTATATCGAACTAGTTATCGACTTACATTTTAGATGGGTTTACTCTATAGGGCAATCCTCCGGCCGGCAGTTTTTTTGCAGGATTCGGAAAAAGCTCATGGTCGCATAATTTCGATGCTAGAGCGCACAAGTCGTTCTAGACTTTTGACATCAATACTAGGGGGGCTCTATAGTTCACCGGAACTTCCTTCTACTAAATTTTCTCTTGATTTTCCCAATCCTTTGGGGGTTGCTGCAGGAATGGACAAAAATGGTGCAGCAGTACCAGCTTGGCAATCTATAGGTTATGGTTTTAGTGAAATCGGAGGCGTAACACTCCACGATCAACCTGGAAATCCAAAACCAAGGATGTTTAGGGCGTCAGCAGAAAAAGCATTAGTGAATAGAATGGGTTTCAATAATATTGGAGCACATGCTCTTTATGACCGTTTAAAGAATTGGAAGGATAGAGGTCTTTGGCCAGAATCTCCAGTAGGTATCAATTTAGGCAAATCAAAGATAACAAAATTAGAAGATGCTCCTAAGGATTATTCAGGTTCGCTTGAGATATTATGGAAACATGCGGATTTCTTTGTCATCAATGTTAGTTCTCCAAATACACTAGGTCTCAGGGAATTACAACAATCAGAACATTTAGATTCTATCCTAAGTCAATGTCAAAAAATAAATAAAGCTCAGTCTAAAAAAGAAGGAAAAGACCTTAAACCAATTTTAGTTAAAATAGCTCCTGAATTAGACGATGACTATTTAAAAGAGATAATTAAATTAATCAAAAAGCATAAAGTTTCAGGTATCGTTGCTACAAATACAACCATAGAAAGGCCAGAAACAGACAATAAAAAATGTAAAAAAATATACGACGAAGAAGGAGGTCTGAGCGGCCTTCCACTCAAGGATAGAAGTACTGAGATGATTCGTAAAATTTACAATATGACTAATGGTATGGTCCCTATAATTGGAGTCGGAGGGATTTTCACTGCAGATGATGCTTGGGAAAAAATAACGGCTGGAGCTTCTCTTATCCAACTTTACACAGGCTTAGTGTTTGAGGGTCCTGGTATTGCTAAAAACATAGTTAAGGGATTGAAAAAGCGACTTAAAGCTGAAGGCTATGAATCTATTAGTGACGCTGTTGGAATTAATGCTTGATTATTCTCTAATAACAAACTGAGCTTGACACATAGGACATCCAACCTGAATTGGTCTTTGATCCGTAGTTATTGTAATCAATCCAGAACAATTAGGACATTGAAGGTTCACAGGACCTGGAGTAGCAGTTTCTTCCCAACTTCCCCAATCATCTTCTTCTTCACTTCTAAAATATCTTAATCCAATAACGGCTGCAGCAATTCCTATTGTAGCCATAGCTCCACCTACAATTAATGTGTTATCAACTTCTTCATTTTCACCAGATCCAGTAACAATATTTTCTTCTACAATTATACTTCCTTGCCACCCGTTGCTATCACCAGAATTATCTGTAACAGTTAAGATGACAGTATAGGAAGTAGCAATTTCGAAAACATACTCAAATTGTTCTTGTGCGCTATTAAATTGTGTTACACCATCACTATTGCTGATACTCCAACTATATGATATGATAGAACCATCTGAGTCATAAGAATTTATTCCGTTAAATGTTATCTTATCTCCAGTTTTGACTATATTTATCAATGAATTACTCTCAAGGATACCATTAACAGCAATAGAACCCAGTGCTACAGGTTCAATATTGTCTTCTTCAGGTTCTTGAACATAAGCGTATTTGCTTATTGAATCTTCAACATCTTCTATTTCTGAAGTAATTTGTATGCTTCCAGCCTCATAGGGTGTCCACGTAAATATTACGGTATTTTCTTGATTTGATAATATCTCAATACTTTCCTGGTTAATCACATTATCAGAGGCATAGGTCGAAACTATTGCAGACCCCTCTTTTCCACCAGTATTTGCTACAGTAACAGTAACTATAGTTTCTTCACCAACATAAAGTGGATCATTCCATGAAATGCTCTTTAGTTCAAATTTCTCTTCAGGTTCTTGAATTTCTACTTCCTTTGTCACTTCATTATTGTCTTCAGTTGTTTCTACAGGATCTGAATTGTCTAATCTAATTTTTACATTATGCGTTCCTTTTTGTGCATTCCAAACATAATTCTTGGTTTTAGATGATTCAGAATTTATTTGCTCATTTCCGCTATCCACAGTGTCACCATCAATCATTACCTCATAATCAACACTTCCACTGGTCTTTCCAAGGTTGAATATTTCAAAAGTTATGGTAACTTCTTGTCCTTCTTCTAAAGTCCCTGCAAATTCAATATTAGCAGGAGAAAAATCAGGTTCATCAGGAGGAGGACTTACATCTATAGTGAATGCTCTCTCATCGTTATTACTATTTTGATCTTCAGGTTCTATACTTACTAATCGGGCAAGCAAGTCACTTTCACCTTCTTCCGCAGTCCATTCTCCGCTTATTGTTACTTCTTCTTCAACAGCTACCTCAGTACCTTCAAGGGTAGTAAATTTATCATTGTCATCATACCATCTAAGTTCAAAGTCAGTAGCATCTTCAGTTCCTTGATTCTTAACTTTAGCATAAATGCTGATATATTCGTTGTGAGTAGGATCAGAATCGTCTGTCCAAACTTCAATAATTGCTAAATCCACACCTTCTGCAGGAGCTTCACTCACAGATATTTGTTCTTCAATTATATTGTTGTCAATATCATTTTCAGACGGATTGACATCATACACTTCTACATTG
>Ga0207992_1001153_pt1 | contig 12161 bp, 9 predicted proteins | sample ETN02SmetaG_FD_185788 | JGI IMG/M metagenome (GOLD analysis project Ga0207992, IMG submission 185788) | Marine microbial and viral communities from oxygen minimum zone, Eastern Pacific Ocean - ETNP2014F10-02SV255 (SPAdes) (version 2) | ecosystem: Environmental > Aquatic > Marine > Oceanic ...
GGACAACATTGAGAAACTTCACTTACTACAATGAAATAAAACAAGTTGGCTATTTTAAACAAAAACTCTTTGTGTATGGAAAGTCAGGTAAAAGTTGCAAAGAATGCAGCAAAGAAATTAAAGAGCGGGTCATTGGTGGAAGAAATAGTTTTTTCTGCCCAAACTGTCAAACCTAATTAAGCATAAGTCTGGGAGGCCTTTCCCGCCTATTTTATTTTTTATAGGCTTCGGCTAAAGCTTGATGCACCGTTGGGTGCACAAAGTCTGAAACGTCTCCTCCTTCTTGTGCAATTTGCCTGATCAACGAAGATGATAAAAATGCATTCTGATCACCGCTGCTAAGAAAAACCGTTTCGATATCATCTGCAAGTTTTTTATTCATACTGGCCAACTCAAATTCATATTGACCATCTGCCGGGGATCGAAGCCCTCTTACTATAACCCTTGCATCAATCTTTTTTGCAAAATCAATCGTTAACCCATCGTAAGGCTGAACTTCAATGTTGCTGAATGCATTCAAAACGTCATTAACCATTGCCAGTCTTTTTTCATGCTCAAATAAAGGCTGCTTCTCTTCGCTCACAGCGACCCCAACAACCAAGATTTGGAAAATCGTTGAGGCTCTTCTGATAATTTCAAAGTGGCCATTTGTAATTGGGTCAAAGGTTCCGGGGTAAAGTGCAATCATCTTTCGCTATTTGGGGTTTTTAATTTAAGAATTCCATAATATACATTTCCAGCCTTTGAATCCTTAACTAATTGATATTTTGAAGACACCAGTTGATCCAAACATTTGTTGGACTCTAGATAAATCAGGCTGGCATCATTGGCCCAATTATTCTCATAGAGTTTCTCAATGATTTCATTTAATTCAAACTTTCCATAAGGCGGATCTATAAAAATTATGTCGAAACAACCCTCCGTGTTCTCCTCCTGAATCATCTTGATTGAGTCTCTGCAGTAAATTTTTATGGCATCAATTTTGTACTGCGTAAGAGAGTCCTTTAAGGCGGCACAAGCTTTTTTTGATGAGTCAACATAAAGCGCTGAACTAGAGCCTCTGGAGAAGCATTCAACACTAAGGCAACCACTCCCTCCGAATAGCTCTAAAATCTTGGTTCCTTCAATATTGGGTGACAACCAATTAAACAAAGTCTCGCGAACACGGTCCGGTGTCGGCTTTACCTGCTCATCCTCTACGGAAAGCATAATCCCTTTATGCTTTCCCCCAATTATTCTGACCTTTCTGTTTTTTTGTGCTGACATATGTTTTTGCGCAAATTTAACTCAAATATTACCAAAAATACCCTTTTTAAGAAGTATATAATATATTGATATATATAGTTTTTTTAAAATAAATAAGTATATTTTTAGCACTCAAGTATTGAGAGTGCTAATATTTACTCCCTCGAAGTTATTTTCGGGTTAATTTTATGAACGATGCAGTAATCAAAAATGAAATACAACTTCTCGGTCCAATTGGAAGCCTAGAGGCGTACATCAGTATTGTCAATCAAGCTCCCGTGCTTACCAAAGAGGAGGAATATGCGCTTGCTGTAAGGTTTAAAAAGAACAATGACCTTGATGCGGCCAGACAGCTGATCCTCTCTCAGCTGAGATTTGTCGTGCATATAGCGAGAACATACAACGGTTACGGCCTGCCTCTCGCTGACATTATTCAAGAAGGGAATGTTGGTCTAATGAAGGCGGTTAAAAAGTTTGATCCTGAAAAAGGAGTAAGGCTCGTTACCTATGCCGTGCATTGGATTAGGGCAGAGATTCATGAATTTGTATTCGACAACTGGAAAATCGTCAAGATCGCAACAACTAAAGCTCAAAGAAAGCTCTTCTTTAAGTTGAGAGGCTCAAAAAAGAAAATAGGCTGGCTTACAAATGATGAGAAAAACTTAATTGCTGATGACTTAGGTGTGAGAGCAAAGGATGTTGAAACAATGGAGGAGCGTTTAGCCTCCAAAGATGTTTTGTTTGATCGGCCAGAAGATGAAGGCAGCACCCATGTCAGCCCTGCTGGTTTCTTGCCGGCTCCAAACAGCGACCCCTCAAAACTCGTGGAAGAAGAAAACTGGCTCGAGAGCAACATAGAGTTAATGTCTGAAGCAATGGAAAAGCTTGATAACAGAAGTAAAGAGATATTGCGTCTCAGGTGGTTAGCCGATGAAAAAGTCACGCTTAAAGAGCTCGCAAAGAAATTCAATGTTTCTCTGGAGAGAATAAGACAAATCGAAGAACAGGCCATCCTTGATCTCCGTGAACAACTTCTCAGCTCGTAGGCCTGTCAGAAGCTTTGTTCGGCGACAAGGGAGGATTACCCCCTCTCAACAATCTGCTTTGGAAGAGCTTCTTCCCAAATACGGTATTCAATATTCGGCAGGCTTAGGCTTGCTGCCAATTAATTTACTTGGAAATCCTGACCTTCCCCTCACCCTCGATATTGGTTTTGGTGATGGAGAGCTGTTGGCATCAATGGCAAGTGGCAATACCCATAGAAACTTCATTGGCATAGAAGTTTATACTGCTGGGATAGGGCACTGTCTGAAATTAATAGATCAAAAAAATATTCGTAACTTAAGGCTTGTGAGTGGCGATGCGGTTGAGGTAATGGAGTTTGGCATAGAGGGCGCCTCTATAAATGAGATCAACTTATTCTTTCCAGATCCTTGGCCAAAAAAAAGACACCGCAAGAGACGAATCATCAATGCTGCATTTATTGAGCTTATGTCAGAAAAACTAATGCCTGGCGGATTGGTTAACATCTCCACTGACTGGGAGAATTATGCAGAGCAAATTGAAGATTTGTTTGCAAAGAGAAAATATTTTGTAAAAAAATCATCCCTTGCAAGATGTGAAAGTACAAAATTTGAGAAAAGGGGTCTTTCCCTCGGCCATGAGATTTTTGACTTTACTTATGAATTGCTGGCCTAGGTTTTTAGTGATCCCAATTTAAGGTTGGGCGCCGAAAGTCTGCTGGTGCCTTGAAGATGCCTATCAATTGCAAGGGCTGCGCCTCGGCCTTCATTCATTGCCCAGACAACCAAAGATTGGCCTCTTCTTGCATCCCCGGCAGCAAAAACACCCTCAATGTTGGTAGAAAAGCCTCCATAGGTTGAGTCTATATTTCCCTTTGTGTTTATGGAAACCCCAAAGCCGTTTAGAACTTCTTGTTCTGGCCCCATAAAACCGAGTGCCAACATCACCAAATCTGCTTTCCAAATTTTTTCTGTATTGGCAATTTCTTTCATTTGGATCTTTCCCCCTTTTTCTTGAGTCCATTCAATATCAACAGTCTTTAAACCAGAAACAACGCCGTCCTTGCTTAAAAACTCTTTACTGAGCAAAGAAAACCTTCTTGGGTCACTGCCAAATCTTTTTTCAGACTCCTCATGCCCATAGTCGGTTCTTAAAATATTCGGCCAAAGGGGCCATGGATTATCTGGCCCTCTTCTTTCCGGTGGTTTAGTCATGATTTCCATATTCACCATATTTTTGCATCCGTGACGGATCGCAGTAGCAATGCAATCGGTTCCTGTATCGCCGCCCCCAATCACAATCACGTCTTTATCCTTGGCCTCTATATAATCTCCATCTGACAGTGAGCTGCTCAACAAGCTCTTAGTATTCTGAGTAAGAAAATCCATTGCGAAATGAATATTCTCAGCGTCTCTGCCTGGGATGCTGAGATCCCTTGGTATGGTTGAGCCTGTAGCGATCAAAACAGCATCGAATGTATTTTGAAGCTCGTCGGCAGTTACATCTATTCCAATATTAGTGCTGGTTTTAAATACAATGCCTTGAGACTCCAAAAGCTTAATCCTTCGGCCCAATAAACTCTTAGAAAGCTTCATGTTTGGAATTCCATAAACAAGAAGACCTCCTATTCTATCCTCTCTTTCAAAAACAGTGACGCTGTGTCCAACTTTGTTGAGCTGGTCTGCTGCTGTCAAACCTGCCGGGCCAGAACCAATGATTGCAATTTTTTTGCCGGTTGATTTTATGGGCTGTCTCTCTTCAACCCAACCTTCCTCGAAAGCTCTATCAATGATTGAATTTTCAATGTCTTTAATGGTGACCGCAGGCTCATTGATGCCTAAAACACAAGCTCCCTCACAGGGAGCGGGGCATACCCTGCCCGTGAATTCTGGGAAGTTATTTGTTTTGGTCAGTCTTTCGTAAGCCTCTTTCCATTTGCCTTTGTAGACCAAGTCATTCCATTCTGGAATTAGATTATCAATTGGGCAGCCGTGTTCGGATTCACAGAACGGCACGCCGCAGTTCATGCACCTTGCGCCTTGTTTTTTTAAGTGCCCTTCTTCAGCAGGAACATAGATTTCATAATAGTCCAATGCCCTGTCAACAGGGTCACGCCAGGGCGTTTTTTTTCTTGGAAATTCCATGAAACCAGTTGGCTTACCCATCTAAACGCCCTTCCTTTGAGATTTTCTGTCGTCAACATCAAAAATGGATTCAATCTCTTCATTGTGTTCGGCTCTCTCGTTCATCACACGCTTATAATCGACTGGCATGACCTTGACAAACTTTTGCAAACTGTTTTCCCAATCATCCATTATTGACTCTGCCAATGGCGAATCGGTGTATTCATGATGCAATTCGATCAATCGAAGTATTTCAGCGACGCTCGATTCATCTTCTAATGTTTCAAGCTCCACAGTGCCGGTATTGCATTTGGGTCCAAACTCATTCCTGGGATCATAAACATAGGCAATTCCACCCGACATTCCAGCAGCAAAATTAACGCCCGTTTCTCCCAATACTACAACCCTTCCCCCTGTCATATATTCACATCCATGGTCTCCAACGCCCTCAACCACTGACCATGCTCCGCTGTTTCTGACACAAAATCTTTCGGCTGCAATCCCCCTAAAGAATCCAAAACCTGATGTTGCGCCATAGAGTGCCACATTACCAATAATGATGTTTTCCTCTGCTTTAAAAATTGAACCCTCGGGAGGGCGAACAATGATCTTCCCTCCAGAGAGACTCTTGCCAACATAATCATTTGCATCGCCAGCTAAATTAAACATCACCCCTTTAGCTAAAAAAGCTCCAAAGCTTTGGCCTGCAGAACCAAAAAAGTTTATGCGAATACTGTCTTCAGTGAGTCCTTCCTCATCCCAGCGTTTTGCAATTTCGTGGCTCAACATGGCTCCAGCTGCCCGATTAAGATTTGAAATAGGAAAATCATGCTCTACAGAACTTATCTTAGCTAGGGCATCCTGACACTTTTCTATCAACTCATGATCTAACACAGAGTCAATGTCATGAACCTGCTTAATTGTTTTTCTTGTCTGGGCGCCATCTCTAATGCTATCAGGGTTTAACAAAAGCGGGCTCAAATCTAGCTGGCTCGATTTCCAATGTTTCTCTGCCCTCTCTGTCGATAATAAGTCTGTTCTGCCCACCAATTCATCAATCGATTTTATGCCCAGTTTGGCCATGATTTTTCTTGCTTCTTCAGCAACTAAAAATAAATAGTTGATCACGTGTTCTGGCTGGCCCTTGAACTTCTGTCTAAGCATTTTATTTTGAGTGGCAATTCCAACCGGACAGGTATTCAAATGGCACTTTCTCATCATGACACAGCCCAGTGATATCAGTGGTGCTGTAGAGAAACCAAATTCCTCTGCGCCTAACAATGCAGCAATAATTACGTCTCTACCTGTTTTTAGGCCGCCGTCTGTTTGTAGTGTTACTCTGCTCCTTAGGTTGTTCATGATAAGTGTTTGGTGGGTTTCGGCTAGACCGAGTTCCCACGGCATGCCGGCATTTTTAATGCTGGTCAATGGAGATGCCCCGGTTCCGCCAACATCGCCCGAAATTACAATATGGTCAGCGTGGGCCTTTACAACGCCTGCTGCAATTGTGCCTACTCCACTTTCAGAGACCAATTTGACGCTTATGTCAGCAACTGGATTACAGTTCTTTAAATCAAAAATTAACTGGGCCAAATCCTCAATTGAATAAATATCATGGTGAGGTGGGGGACTGATTAGACCTACTCCCGGGGTTGAATACCTTATCGAAGCAATTTTCTCGTCAACCTTTCTTCCAGGAAGCTCTCCTCCCTCGCCTGGTTTAGCTCCTTGTGCAATTTTTATCTGCAGCTGCTTTGCGTTTGCAATATAGTTTGCTGTGACGCCGAATCTGCCTGATGCAATTTGTTTGATCGCTGAAGATTTAGAGTCGCCATTCTTCATCAATTCGTATCTTGCAGGGTCTTCCCCGCCTTCACCGCTGTTACTTTTCCCACCAATTCTATTCATGGCAACCGCCAGAGTTTCATGGGCTTCTGGAGAAATTGAACCAAAACTCATGGCACCAGTGCAAAAACGCTTGACTATTTCGCTTGCTGGCTCAACATTTTTGGTTGAGATTCCGCCCTCGCTTGGATATTTGAGTTTAAGCAGCCCCCTAAGATTTAATGCCTCTTCCGCCTTTTTGTTCACAAGTCTTGAAAACTTTTCGTATGAATTTTCGTCATTGGTTCTGGCTGCCAATTGCAATGTCCACAGTGTTTCTGGGTCCCATCCTTTCTTTTCACCTTCACTTCTCCAATGAAAGTCTCCTGGATTTGGAAGGTCTGCGGCTACTTCGCCTTGATCTTCTGGATACCCAAGACTATGTCTCTGTGAATGCTCATGCTGAATTGTCTCAAGGTTGACTCCCCCAACCTTGCTTACGGTTCCATCAAAACATTTTTCAACCACTTCTTTTGATAATCCAATCGCCTCAAAAATCTGAGCGCCCTTATAGGACTGAAGCGTTGAAATGCCCATTTTTCCCATGACTTTCAAAATGCCTTTTACAGATGCTTGGCGATAAGCATCAATAACCTCTTCATATTCATCCAGAGGCACTCTGTTTTCTGGGCCTCTCTTATAATGCGTGTGTTTAATTACATTATCACTTTTTGCCTGCATTAAAATCTCATATGTAAGATATGGGTTGATTGCATCAGCGCCATAACCAAACAGCAGACAAAAATGATGGACTTCTCGAGCCTCACCTGTTTCGACGACTATTGCGGCCCTGGATCTCTTGGCAGTTTTTACCAGACGATGATGAACTGCGCCACAAGCCATCAGAGCGCTGACAGGAATTCTGTTGTCGCTCATGCCTCTGTCGCTAAGCACTATGAACCCAATCCCGTCATCAATGGCCTCTTCTGCGGTACTGCAAATGTCATCGATTGTTTTATTTAGCCCAACCCCTTTATCGTAAGTGATATCAATCACTTTGCTTCTGTGATTGAGGTAATCAAGATGCTTAAGGGCATACATGGCGGTGTTTGTGAGTATCGGGTTTTCAACTAGGATTCTGTTTGCGTGTTTTTCTGAAGGCTCTAAGAGATTTCCCTCAGGACCAATATAGCACTCAAGAGACATGACGATCTTTTCTCTGATTGAGTCTATTGCCGGATTAGAAACCTGAGCAAAGCGTTGCTTAAAGTAATCGTATATGAGTCTGTGTTTGTCGCTGAGTGATGCTAAAACTGTATCGTTGCCCATCGAGCCAAGCGGATCTCTTAAGTCATGCACCATTGGAAGGAGCATAAATTCGAGCGTCTCTGACGTATATCCAAATGCTCGCATTCTTTTGAGAAGCTCTTCCTTCCCATACAGGGGCTCATTGGAAAGCTGCTTAATTTTTCTGAACCCAAATCTATTGCCATGAAGCCAATCTCTATAGGGTTTTTCTTGCACAAGCGGGTCTTTCACATCGGAATCACTGAGAAGCTTCCCTTTGTTGAAATCAATTAGAAATATTTTTCCTGGCTCCAGTCTTCCTTTTTTAATTATTTTTTCCTCAGGCACATCCAGTACACCCACCTCGCTGGCCATGACCACCCTGCCATCTGATGTTAGATAGTAGCGGCTTGGCCTGAGCCCATTTCTGTCTAATACGGCGCCGATTACATCGCCATTTGAAAATGTGATTGATGCGGGGCCGTCCCATGGCTCCATGAGGTTAGACTGAAATTCATAATAAGCCTTTCTCTCTTTTGAGACGGTCTTTTTTTTCTGCCATGCTTCAGGCACCATCATCAGCACTGACTCTTCTAGAGATCTCCCCGATAAGGTTAAAAACTCGAGTACATTATCAAAATTTCCAGAATCAGAGCAATTTGGCTCAATGATTGGGAACAAGTCTTTAAGACTGTCCTCAAAAATAGGTGATTTCATATTTCCTTCTCTGGCTCTCATCCAGTTTATATTTCCTTGAATGGTGTTAATCTCGCCATTATGAGACATGAATCGATTTGGCATTGCTCTGTCCCAGCTCGGAAATGTATTTGTCGAAAACCTAGAGTGGATCATGGCGAGATGAGAGGCGTATTTGGGTTCATTTAGATCTATAAAAAAACTCCCTACTTGATCACAGGTCAGCATTCCTTTATAAACAATGGTCTTTGAAGAAAGGCTACAGATATAGAAAAGGTCTGACTCCTTTAAGTCTGGCTGGACGCGAAGATGGTTGCTGACTTTTTTTCTTGTAAGATAAAGTCTTCTTTCAAAATCCTCTTGATCAAAATTTGGCCTACTGTCAACGACAAAGACCTGCTCTATATGAGGCATTGCCTTCAGCGCTGTGGGGCCTATATCTGCTTTCTCTATGTCAATTGGCAACTTTCTCCAGCCGACTATTTTTAATTCATTCTCGTGACATGCCCCTTCAAGACAGGACTTGCAAGCCCTTCTTTCATTTTCATCATTGGGAAGAAAAACATTTCCTGCTGAATAGCTTCCTGGCACAAGATCGGCTCCATACAGCTCTTTGGCAATGCCTGTAAAAAAAGCATGTGGCATCCCAGTAAGGATTCCAGCGCCATCGCCGCTATTGGGCTCCGCTCCTCTTGCTCCCCTATGATCCATGTTACAGAGTATGGTTAAAGCATCTTTTATGTTTTCATGGCTGGGTTCTTTGTTGATATTAGCCACAAACCCAATGCCGCAACTCTCCCTTTCGAATCGAGAATCATACAAACCTATATTTGACTTGGATTTCAGCCTCATAATTACTTCTTTTTACTTTTCTTAACCGTTGGCAAGTCTTATTTGGTCGCTCGCCATCATTTCATAGTGGCCCGATGGGTCACTTATTGCTCAAAATCACTGGGAAATTGAAAATGGATTTTAGCAAATTTGAATTGAAATTTCTCATTCAACGTTATTATATGACTACTCAGGCCATATCTATGTCATAGTCATCGGCAGGCTATATGCAAATTAAATAAGGAAAGAAAATGGAAGAATTTAAATTAATTATAGAGGCAATTGGTGGCTTTCTTTGGAATAACTATACGCTCTATGCGGTTGTTGTAACAGGCATCGTCTTCACAATTTGGAGCGGTTTTTCTCAATATTATGCGTTGACCCATGGGTTCAAAGTCATCAAAGGGGATTATGATAATGATGATGATCCCGGAGCAATTTCTCACTTCCAGGCTCTTTCAACAGCGCTCTCGGCCACTGTGGGGTTAGGAAATATTGGTGGTGTAGCTCTGGCGATCTCACTTGGTGGGCCAGGAGCAGTCTTTTGGATGTGGGTTGTTGGTTTTTTAGGTATGGCCATCAAATTGAGTGAAGTTTCGCTTTCAATGATACACAGAAACATTGATGAAGCTGACAATCCAAGCGGTGGGCCAATGTGGGTTGTTGAAAGGAATTTTTCAGATAAAGCAGGCCTACTTAAGCCTCTGGGCAAGCTCATTGCAGGGACTTTCTGTTTCGCTCTCATAGTGAACACGATCACCGCTGGGAACATGTTTCAAGCTTGGAATGTTGCAAATCTTACACAAGCCTATTTTGGTGTACCAACGTTGGCTACTGGAACCATTCTTGCTGTAGTGGTTGGCGCCGTAATCATTGGGGGCATCAAAAGAATTGGCGCTGTGACCTCAAAGCTTGTTCCGATAATGCTACTGATATATGTAATGGCATGCATTTACGTTCTGGCCATTAACCTTACAGCAATTCCTGAGATGCTAGCGCTGATTGTAAGCGCCGCTTTTTCTCCAATGGAATCGAGCAATGCTTTCCTTGGGGGCACTGCTGGTTCGGCTTTTATTTTTGGAATGCAAAGGGCTTTATTTTCAAACGAAGCGGGACAGGGTTCATCGGCCATTGCTCATTCTGCTGCAAAAACAGATGAGCCTATTAGAGAGGGTGTTGTTGCTGGCCTAGAGCCTTTCATTGATACGCTGGTTGTTTGCACCATGAGTGCCTTGGTCATTCTGGTTACAGGCATTTGGAACCGCCCTGCAGAAGTTCAGCTTTCCGATCTTACAATCAGCCAAATGGAGCAAAGCTGGTCTATTGATGGCGTCATCGAAGATGCTCCAAGTTTAAAAAACGGTAACAAGGTTTTCATGATCTATTCGGGCACCGATAACAAAGAGGCCGGTAATGATTTGCACAAAGTCTATGGAACGGTTGTGGTCGATGGTCCTACAAAATCCGTTGCATGGAATGCGATTGTTTCGGAAAAGCGTCCCGAAACAAATGGTGAGGTGTATCTTGATTATGTGGGAGCCAACCTGACTGCTGCAGCATTCGATAAGGTTTCCTCTGGGCTTGGGAAGTGGCTAGTAACTCTTGCGTCCTGGCTTTTTGCGATATCTACAATGATTTCTTGGAGCTATTATGGGGAAAAAGGTGTGTCATTCCTGCTTGGAGAAAAGGCAATTTTAGCCTATAAGCTATCTTTTTGCATTTTGGCAATCTTTTCAACAACTGGCTTCATACAAACCGATAAGGAGCTGAATCTGTTTGCAAACCTGGGTACCGGGCTCTGCATCATGGCAAACCTTCCAATATTGTGGCTTTTTGGATATCAGGCTATGCGGGATTACAAGCAGTACATCTCAAAACTAAAGGCCGGTGAATTTACAAAGGTATAAAAAATGAGCCGTAAAAAAGAAATCAAGATCAAGCCTTTTTGGTATTCCGATATCTGGCTTTGGCCAAAACTAATTACAATCATCACTACATTAGACAAAAATGGGGTTGTGAATGCAGGCCCTTATTCTCATATCATGCAGTATGATGTGATGACGAAAAATCCAAGAATGCTGATAGGGTTTAGGCAGGACTCACATACGTTCGTCAACATTGAAGAAACCGGCGAGTTCGTTGTCAACTGCCCTAGCGCAAGCCACTTGGATGACATGATGGAGACCGCAAAATTTTATCCAGAGGGGATCAATGAGCTAGAGTTTACAAAATTCACTCAGATTCCATCCAAGAAAGTTTCACCGCCAAGCCTTGAAGAATGTCCACAAATAGCTGAATGCACGGTTGATGAAATTATCAAGCTGGAAAAAAGTACTGGCATTGTGATTGGTAAAATTGAGGCCATAGTGGTTGACAAAGAATTGGTTTCTATGGGGAGAGAGCAAAGGATAAAAGCGATGGATCTTCCTATTGGAATGGGGGATGAAGCAAGACAAACTTATTATCACACGACTGCAGAAACGCTTATTAAACACGACCTTGGGCAACCAAAAACCGCCATGCAAGGAGCAGACGCAAAAACATCGATGGATTGGGACAATGATGCCACTGAAATGCTGATGGGCGTTCCGCCGCCTTTGAGAAAAATGGTAATTGAAAACACCGAAGAGTTTGCGGTAGAAAAGAATGAAAACAAAGTCAGTGGAGAGCTATTCAAGGAATTGGCAAAGTCAGTTGGCATGGATCCGGAAGTCATGGAGAGATTTAGAAGCGGAGGATAAGACATGGATATCAAGAACAAAAGCCTGTTGAAAAATCTCAGCTACGTGGATGGTGAGTGGATTAATGCAAACGATGGGTCTGTAACAGAAATCCTAAATCCAGCCAACTCTGAATCACTGGGCTCTGTCCCAAATTGTGGCTCAAGTGAAACGGTTGCAGCAATCGAGGCTGCGACAAAAGCTCAGACCAAATGGTCAAAAGCAGATGTAAAAGAGAGGGCATTGGTCCTTAGAAACTTACATCGGCTGATGCTTGAAAACCAGGATGATTTAGCAAAAATTATTACGTTCGAGGGAGGCAAACCGATCTCTGAATCGGTTGGCGAAATTGCCTATGCAGCTTCCTTTTTTGAGTGGTTCTCTGAAGAGGCCAAAAGAGTTTATGGCGATG
>Ga0207992_1001155_pt1 | contig 12152 bp, 10 predicted proteins | sample ETN02SmetaG_FD_185788 | JGI IMG/M metagenome (GOLD analysis project Ga0207992, IMG submission 185788) | Marine microbial and viral communities from oxygen minimum zone, Eastern Pacific Ocean - ETNP2014F10-02SV255 (SPAdes) (version 2) | ecosystem: Environmental > Aquatic > Marine > Oceanic ...
AATGTTTCTGCAATCGTTTTTTTATATATACCATCAATAATCGCTTCTGTTTCCGGTAAGCTGGGTGATTTGTGTACTTTTGGAAAGTGAGCTGCATCAACATCATTTTCAGCAATTTCTTGTAAGACTGTATTGATGTTGTAATCATAGTGGTAGACCTTGCCCCATTTTTCATCATCTCCATTAAAGCCATCTATAACAGGAACCTCCCAAGTAGGTTCTTCTTGATGAAGATGATGCCATGCCCAAATAAACCCATTTACTTCGACAACTGGGTAATTAAAAATTTTTGATTCCTTTGCTTTCGGTGGGAAGTTTTTTGCATAAGGTATTTCTGCGCATGTCCCATCAATATTCCATCTCCAAGCATGAAAAGGGCACTCTATGGTTTCGCCGTGAACACATCCCCCTTCACCTAAATGCGCACCAAGGTGAGGACAAAAAGCATCAAGCACAGTTGGAGTTCCGCTCTCTGTTCTAAATGCAACAACTTCTTTTTCACAGAAGTTTAATGACTGGACATCTCCTATTTTCAGTTCATGACTTCTGGCAATACAAAACCATCCATTAGGCATTGGGAATGGAAATTCTTGTTTTGGCATTTTTACATCCTCATCTTTTTAAGAGCTATTATAAATTATATTGGTTTTAAGTTATTTTTAATAATTTCATTATTAATATTATTGAATCAACACATTAACTCTTAACTGTCTAAAACTAAATTACGAGTTATATTGTTGTTAAACATATTATAGAAATTGTATGATTAAGCTAACTTTTGGAGAGAAATATTATGACACAGCTAAGATTTGTAAAAACACCTGAGCAGCTAATCGAAGCTGCAGAAAATAATTTAGAATTTTTTGATGCGGACATGCATGCAATTAAAGCTTGGTATAAAACTGAACCTGGTCTCATTGAGCAGTTAATCCCAGCTCCATTGGAGCCACATGCAGACCCAATGGTAAGAATAGTCATTTCAAGAGTTTTTGTTGATTTAAATGGTGGAATGGACTTTGGTGCTGCAACTTTTGGTGTCAATTGTATGTACAAAGGTAAAGAAGGTATTTATGAAATTACCATGCCAATGGAAACCGAAGGAGTTGTTGTTGGTGGAAGGGAAACCTATGGAGAGCCAAAAAAGATTGCTGATGTAACAGCTTCAAAAGATGGGGATAATTGTGTTGCAACTGTCACAAGGCATGGGATTACATATATAGAGCTACAAGGCAAAACCACTGACTCACTAGAAACTTCTTCATTTACTGACGATGTATATTGCTTCAAAGTATTTCCTTCATGCGAACAACATAAAGCAGTCGATCAGAATCCTCTTTTGGTCAAAATTAATATGCATAGGACTCAATCAGTGCATACAAAGCTTGATGGAGAAATCATACTTAGAGAATCGCCCGTTGATCCAGTTGTTGATTTGCCAGTTAAAGAAATGGTTTCATTGGTTTGGGAAGAGGGAACCTCATCTTCCAACGCCTCGGTAATGGAAGAGGTAGATGCTCTGTCATATATACCATTTATGCATTCTAGATATGATTCTGCTTAAATATGAAAGATTTTAATGGCAAGTTAGCTGTCGTTACAGGCGGGGCATCAGGAGTGGGCTTTGCAATTAGTGAAGCTTTAGCCAAGGAGGGTGTCAAGGTTATTCTTACAGATATTGAGCAAGATAGCCTTGAAAGTTCAACTGCGTTATTGACTGAGCAATCCTTGAATGTGGCTTGCAAAGTTGCTGATGTTTCAAGCATTGATTCTATGCATGATCTTGCAAGCTGGTGTCAATCTGAGCATGGTTCAGTTCATTTGCTTTTTAATAATGCTGGTGTTGCACCTGCTGAATTGCTTCCAATTTGGGATACAAAACCAAATGATTGGGAATGGGCTTATGGCGTGAATGTTATGGGAGTGCTCCATGGTATTCAAGCTTTTGTTCCTGGAATGTTAGCTCATGGAGAGGATTCTAGAGTGATTAATACTTGTTCTGGAAATGGTGCGTTTGTAAATTTACCCTCAACTCCTATTTATACTTCATCAAAGGCTTCAGTCTCAAGCATTACTGAGGTATTAAAATTACAGCTTGAGCAGGCGGAGGCAAATGTGAAAGTTTCAATTTTATTTCCAGGTCCACACACGGTTAGGACTAAATTATTTTCGGCAGAACGAAATCGTCCAGAGGAGCTAGCAAGAGACCCCAATGCTCCAGAACACCCAATTTCTTCAGTTGAAGATATGTTAGAGATGATGAGCTCGATGGGTATTGAAATGGAAACAACTGAGCCAGAAGAGGTTGCTTCATTTTGCCTTAAGCAAATTAAAGAGGGCAAGTATTGGATAAACCCAATAAATGAAAAGAGTGAACAAGCTTTCAAAGATAGAGTAGATTCAATTATTAATAGAAGCGATTTACCAAATCCTAATATTTTTTAAAATTTAAAGTTTTATGAGCGTTCAAACAGTCGATCACTTTTTTAATCCATCATCTAAGGATTTTATTCATGATCCTATTCCAACTTTAGAAAAATTAAGCTCTGAATTTCCTATTTCTAGATTTGATGGCTGGAATGCATGGCTAATAACAGGCCATGAAAATATCATCAATTGTTTGTTAGATAGGAGACTGTCAACAGATTTTAATTTATGGGAATATGCACCTGAGAAAAAACCATTAGAGGAGATGGATGCTTTTGAAAAATTAATGAATAATAATTTATTTTTTTTGGATAGGAAAAATCATTTACGATTAAGGAAATTAGCTCTTCCAGCTTTCTCTCCTAGAATCATGGATCAAATGAAAGCAAGATTTCAAATCCTTTGCAAGGACCGATTTGATGAAATTGGAACACCTCAGAGCTTTAATTTTGCTAAAGAAGTTTCAGAAATGTTCCCCACTCAAGCCATAGCAAGTCTTGTTGGTATTCCAAGAGATAAATTTCCTATCTTTGATTCACTTGCTTACGGTGTAGTAAGAGGGATTAATCCAATGTTGACTCCCGACCAAAGAAAAGAAGCCATTAAAGGAGTTCCAGAAGGTTTAGAGCTTCTCAATGATTTAATTAACGAGAAACGCACCCACCCGGAAGATGATTTTTTATCAACTCTTATTTTGGCTGAAGATGAGGGCTCTAAATTATCAAATACAGAAATGTGTGCTTTGGTTGGAGCAGTTCTAGGTGCTGGTTCAGATACAGCGGTAGACCTTCATAGCTACTTAATAAAAAATTTACTCAGTCACCCAAATCAATTAAAAGCATTAAAAAATGATGAAAGTTTAGTGCAAGGCGCTATTTCTGAAACTTTGAGATATGAGCCTTCAGGAAAAACTGGTCTGGCAAGGTACGCATCTGAAGATTTAGATATAAAAGGTAACCATATCCAAAAAGGTCAGATGGTCCAATTAATAACTAACACAGCAGGTATGGACTCATCTATCTATGATGAGCCAAGGAAATTTGATATTCGACGAAATCATGATAAGAGCATATCTTTTGGTCAAGGTCCACATTATTGTATTGGCGTTACTCTTGTGAGATCTCAAACGGAAGTAATGTTAAAAGAATTATTTAAACGATTTCCAGACTTATCTATGGGCGATGAAATTATCTATGATTATAACCACCATAACGCTCGTAGAATGGATGTTATGACAGTCAAGACTAATATATCTTAATCATAAATCAGACAGCAAATGAAAGTCTTTCTTGAAAGAGGAATTACTCATTTAGATCTTCATGGGATTAAACACGAAGATGTAGATAAAGAAGTCTTAGATTTCATATATCAGCATCAAGACCTTTTACCTCTAATTATTATTTGCGGCAATAGTAATAAAATGATCAGCATTGTTACCCTTGCATTAAAGAAAGTAGATATTAAATTTTCATCTCCGCGCTTTGGAATCATTCGAATTGAAAAGGTTTAGAGCTATTTTTTTTGTAAAAAAGCTAGACATATGCTTATAAATTCTGATTAACTGTACTTAGAAACATTCATTAACGTATGGGGGATACTATGAATAATCTAAAATTAACGCTATTTGCTTTACCTTTAACACTTTTATCAGCATCATCATTTGCTGCTGTTGAGCTTGAAGAAGTTGTAGTAACAGCTCAAAAGACAGAAAACTCTCTTCAAGATACTCCTATAGCAGTCACTGCTGTAACAGAAGCGACAATTCAAGACTTAAATATTAAAAATGTGGTTGATTTACAAGGTATTGCTCCAAATGTAATGCTTTTACCCGCTCCAGCCAATAACACAGGAGCTTCATTGGCAATCCGTGGTGGAGTTGCAATGAACCCTGCTATTACATGGGAGCCATCTGTAGGTACTTATGTTGATGGTGTTTACATGGGAAAAACTCAAGGTGGTATATGGGATTTAGTAGATTTAGAAAGGGTTGAAATCCTAAGAGGACCTCAAGGCACACTGTATGGAAGAAATACCCTTGCTGGTGCGGTTAATTTTATCAGTAAAAAACCTTCAGGTGCTGGTGTTTCAGGCGCAGTGACATTAGGTAATTATGGATTAAAGCAAGGTCGTATCATTACTGATTATGAAATTGGTCAAGATCTATATGCCAAAGTTGTTATGCATAAAAAATCTAGAGATGGTTTTGTAAAAAATCTTCCTGGCCCACAAGGACCAACAACAGGAGTTATTCCAAATAATGTCAATCCTCCAACACCAATGTTAGATGTCATTGATTCAAAAGGATTTAAACTTTCACTCTATTATGCAGGCGATCAGACTCAGGTAGATCTTTCATTTGATTGGACAGATCAGGACAATGTTCCTCCTCACCCTCAATTAGGAAATATGGCTGATTGGTGGGCTGGCGCAGTTGGATTTGGCGCATCGCCAGCAACAGGTGGTCTTCAAGTGGCCCCTCTGCATCTATACGATAGACTAGGCTTTGATAAAACCACTTCATTGGATAATGAAATGTATGAGACTTCAACTGTTAACGGTATAAATTTAATCATTACTCGTCAAACAGGTTTAGGTGAATTGAAATTAACGTTGGCCGATCGTAAGCTTGATTGGGATGATCAACTAGATATGGATGGTACACCTCACTATATTTTCCATACTGCAAGACACACATCCTATTCATCCCAAACAGTTGAGCTTCAACTAACTGGCTCGAATGATTTTATGAGTTATGTAGCAGGATATTATTCATTTGATGATGATGCATTTACCCACAATCCTCAGTCAGGATTTATGGGCGGATTTTCTATTGATCAAAGGTATTCAGGCGGCGGTGATGCCAGCGCTTTTTATGCTCAAGTAACTTTTGATATTGGTGATAAAACTGATATTACTGTTGGGTCAAGAAAAACTGAAGAAGATAAAAAAGGCTATGCATCTTATTCAGGGTACTGGACAGTTGATCAGGAGCGAAGCGATAGCAACACCAGTAATACGTTTATTATTAATCATCAATTAAGTGATTCAACAAACATATATGCAAAAGCTGCAGATGGTTTCAAAGCTGGAGGCTATAACACTGAAGCGTCTAATCCAGCACAAGCTGGAGCTGGATATGGTCCTGAGCTTATTGAATCAGTTGAATTTGGTTTAAAGGGTCGATATATGGATAACAGGCTGTCTATTAATGCTGCTATTTTTGATAATGAGCATGATGATATGCAGGTTGCATATTTTACAGCTGAACAAGCAGCAGCATCTGTAGTATTGAACAATTCAGCTGAACAATCTGGATTTGAGCTTGAGGCAGTAGCATTACTAAATGATACAACTAAATTCACTCTAAATTATGGTAATTTGGATAGTAAATATACTGAATCAGTAATTGCTCCTGATGGATTTGCTCCTGAGTTATTTCCATATGCCCCAGAGAGTATGATCTATGCTTCAATAGAAAAAGATTTTGGAAATTATAGAGCTAGACTAGATCATTCAAGAGTTGGTGAGCACAATGCATTCCCATACAGCAGTTTAGATCCGAGATCTGCTTTAACGCATGTTGATGAAAGAAGCATTACTGATTTTAGATTGATGACAAGTCCCATGGATAATTTAGATCTAACATTCTGGATTAAAAATCTTAACAATGAGTCTTATGTAGTCAACATGATTCCATTTGGACCAGGTTTTGGTCAATTGACTCTAGATTTCTATGGTCATCCAAGGACTATAGGTATGGATTTATATTATAAATTCTAATTCTCTAATATAATAAAAGCCCTGGTTCATATCAGGGCTTTTTTTTGGGTAAAAATTATGGAAAACAATTGGGACGATATATTTAGATTTGATGAGCAACTTTCTGAAGAAGAGAGAATGATTAAAGACAATGTTCGAGAATACTGTCAAAAGTCTTTAATGCCAAGAATTCTAGAATCTAATAGAAACGAAACCTTTCATCCTGAAATTTTTAAAGAGATGGGAGAGCTTGGAATTTTAGGCGCAACCATTAAAGGTTATGGTTGTGCCGGGATTAATTATGTTTCTTATGGATTGATTACAAGAGAAATAGAAAGAGTAGATACAAGTTATCGCTCTTCTTTTAGTGTTCAATCTTCTCTTTCCATGTATGCAATTTATAACTTTGGTTCAGAAGAACAGAAAGAAGAGTTTTTGCCAAAAATGGCAACAGGAGAATTAGTAGGTTGTTTTGGTTTAACAGAGCCTGATGCTGGATCAGATCCGGGCAGTATGCTTTCTAGAGCAAAAAAAGTTGAAGGCGGTTATGAATTAAATGGCTCGAAAACATGGATAACCAATGCTCCAATTGCGGATGTCTTTGTAATTTGGGCTAAAGATGAGCAAGGTGTTTTAAGAGGCTTCATCGCTGAAAAAGATTTCAAAGGCCTGGAAACAAAAGCAATGGAAGGTAAATTTGCTTTAAGAGCTTCTATAACTGGTCAAGTATTCATGTCTGATGTTTTTATTCCAGATGACCACGTCTTACCACTTGCGCAAAGTTTCAGAGGGCCATTCACTTGTTTGAATATGGCTAGATATGGTATTGCATGGGGTGTTATAGGTGCTGCAGAATTTTGCTGGCATGCTGCAAGACAATACACCCTTGATAGGGTGCAATTTGGTAGTCCTCTGGCTGGAAAGCAATTAATCCAAAAAAAATTAGCTGATATGCAAACAGAGATATCTCTTGGGCTGCAAGCTGCTCTTCGTGTTGGAAGGTTAATTGATGAAGAAAAAATGGTTCCAGAGATGATCTCTCTTATAAAACGCAATAATTGTGGTAAAGCTCTTGATATAGCTCGCATGGCAAGAGATATGCATGGCGGTAATGGAGTGATTGATGAGTACCATGTTGTAAGGCATTCAATGAATCTTGAGGCTGTTAATACTTATGAAGGCACTCATGATCTTCATGCGCTTATTCTTGGTAATTTTCAAACAGGCATAGCATCATTTGAGTAAACCCTTGTTTATAGTTAATTAAGTTTTTCTTTTGAAAGAATATCAATAAAAATTACTTAAGCTTTTATATAAAAAGTCTATAATGTAAAGTAAACTTTACATATTAATAAAAATGTCTGAAAAATATACTCTACAGCAGGCAAAAACTGCAAAGCGGATAATTAAGTATTTTGCTAAATTTCAGGCATCAATTTTCTTATTGAGCAAGGGAAGGCTTTGGAATAAATGGCCTGGCGGTTTTCCGATTATGGTTGTTGAGACCAAAGGGGCAAAGACCAATAAAATTAGAAATATTCCTTTGATTTATGTTCATAAAGAAAATATGCCTATACTTGTTGCTTCACTAGGAGGCATGCCCAAAAATCCCAATTGGTATTATAACGTTAAGGCTCATCCAGAATTAAAAATTTCAACCATCCATGGAGCTGGGAATTATTTTGCAGAAGAAGTGTCAAAAGAGAAAAAAGACGAATTGTGGCCTTTAATTTGTTCATTCTATCCAGATTATGAAACTTATCAGAATAATACCTCTAGAGAAATACCTGTTTTTTTGTGTAAGCAAATATGAATCTAATAGAAGCAAGTAACATTACCAAGGATTTTTCGTTAGGCACACAAACGGTAGAAGCTTTAAGAGGAGTCACTTTTGGTATAGAGCAGGGTGAATTTATCGCCATTATGGGACCATCAGGTTCTGGTAAATCAACTTTAATGAACATAATAGGATGTCTCGACAGCCCAACAACTGGAACATACCATCTTAATCAACAAGAGGTAAGCACTTTGAGTGGAGATGAGCTGGCTGGAATTAGAAATAAAGAAATTGGTTTCGTATTTCAAACTTTTCATTTATTAGCTCGTAATAGTGCTCTTGATAATGTAATGTTGCCATTAAAATATGCAGGCGTTAGTAAAGCAGATCAAGTTAATAGAGCAAAAGATAAATTATCTCAAGTAGGGCTTGAATCTAGAATGAATCACCAACCTTCTGAACTTTCAGGAGGGCAGCAACAAAGAGTTGCCATAGCAAGAGCGTTAGTAAATAACCCATCTATTTTGTTTGCTGATGAGCCAACGGGAAATTTAGACAGCCAAACAGGACATGAGGTTATGCAACTTTTTCATAATTTACACAAGCAAGGTCAGACTATTATTCTCATTACTCATGAAAATGAAATTGCTGCTGAGGCTCAAAGAACGATATATATTAAAGATGGTTTGATAGAATCAGACACAAGAAAGGAATAACTATGAAATATTTGATGCCACGAAAGATTAGTTTATTTATATCACTAATTATGATTGTGAGCTGTGGGGGCGGCAAAGAAGAAGAAGAGTTTAAGTTTTATACTTTAAAAGAAGCTGGAGCTCAACAGCTTGAGCTAACCGTTGAAGCCTCTGGGACAGTAGAGGCTATTTCATCAATTGAAATCAAATCAAAGGCATCTGGTCAAATTCTTTTTCTGGGTGCAGAAATTGGAGATTATGTTGATGAGGGGGTTGTTCTTGCGAGAATAGATCAAAGAACGCCAACTAATACCCTTGCTCAAGCCAATGCTGATCTTGAGGTAGCCAAAGTTCGTTTAAGCAATGCAAAAAATCAATTTGAGCGTTCTAAAAAATTGCATGATGAGGGCAATATCTCTGATAAATCATTTGAAGATGCTCAAGAATCTTTTTCTTCAGCAAGAGCTCAGCTTGTAAGAGCAGAGGTATTTTTAGAGAATGCTCGTATTGCCCTTGATGATACTAGCGTTAGATCACCAATTGCAGGCACTGTAATCAGCAGGGCGGCCGAAGTTGGACAAGTAATAACCTCACCAACATCAGCTGTGGGCGGCGGAACTTTATTAATGGAGATGGCGGATCTGAATAAGGTGCGAGTGAGAGCATTAATAGATGAAATTGATATTGGTAAGATTACTATTGGCCAAGAAGTCACTTTAAAGGTTTCAGCATATCGAAATAAAAAATTTATAGGAATTGTGTCCAAAATAGAGCCCATGTCAAAAATTGATCAGAATGTCACAACATTTCCTGTATTAATAGACATAGAAAATAAAGATAATTTATTGCTGATTGGCATGAATACAGATGTTGAGATTGAAATTTTAAATGAAGAAGTTGCATTGGCTCTTCCGGCAGGCTCTCTAAGGACTAGAAAAGATATTGCCTCTGTTGCACCTTTATTGGGTATTAAAAAGGGCGAGTTAAAAAATTTTTTATCAAAAAGAGTTGAAGGTGAAAATTTCGATGCATTCATAGTGCTAAAGAAGACTAAGAAGGGTGCAAAGCCAACTTGGATTAAAGTTGGGAAAACCGATTTAAATTATGTTGAAGTAAAACAAGGTATTGGTAACAAGGAAGTTGTTTATGTTCTGCCTAGCGAAGGACTCATAAAATATCAACAAAGGTTTTCAGAGCGTGTTAAAAGTAGATTTGGTTAGATAATGATCCTTCAAGAATCAATTACCACAGCCGTTGATTCAATCAGGGCTAATTTATTGAGATCCCTCTTAACTACAATTGCAATTGTTATTGGAACTGCATCTGTCATAGCAATGGTAGGTATCGGATCAAGCGCTCAAAGGGCAATTGATGATTCTATAACAAATGCATCTGCTAGAACTCTAGTAGTTTATCCATCAAGAGGTCGCGGAACACAAAAAATTAGTGCAGCTCCACTTTCAATCTCTGATGCTGATGCGCTGATGAAAGATAAAGAAATTAATTGGAGAATTGCACCTGAAATTCGTGGTAGTAAATCACTTAAGTATAAAAATGAAAGCATTAGCATTCAGGTTATAGGAGCTAGAGAGGATTATTTAAGTATTCTAGGGTATGAAATTGATGACGGGAATTTTTTTACACAAAGAGATGATCTAGCAAGAAAACGATATGCTGTTTTAGGCTCAAGTGTTGGAGCAGAACTTAAAACATCTTCCAAAGCTTTAGTTGGTAAAGACATTGATCTTGGTGGAGTAACGTTTAAAGTTATTGGTGTTGTTAATTCTGAAGGATCCTCGGGGTGGTCTAATCCAGATGAGCAGATATATATTCCTTTGTTTACTGCATCTGATAGAGTTTTTGGAAGGGATAGAGTTGATGCAATTCGAGTCGAGGTTCCAAATGCTTATACGCCTGAAGAAGCTATGATTTCAATTGAGAGGGTTCTTAGGAGAGAACATGATATAGGTCCAGGTGAAGAAAATAATTTTAGAATAAATGATTGGTCACAATTTACTGATTTGCAAAAACAGGCAACGGCAATTTTTTCTGCATTACTTATTGGCATAGCAGGGATTAGTCTAATGGTTGGTGGAATAGGTGTAATGAATATTATGCTTGTATCTGTAACTGAGAGAACAAGAGAAATAGGCTTAAGAAAGGCCTTAGGAGCAACACATCAAGCGATATTACTCCAATTTATCATAGAAGCTGTGACCTTATGTATTATTGGGGGAGTTATTGGAGTTATTTTTGGTTCCAGCCTATATTTTTTAGTAACAGTTTTTCAAGACTGGGTTTTCACCATTCCATTTTCTGCCATTTTAGGCTCAGTTATGTTTTCAGCATTTGTTGGATTATTTTTTGGTATTTGGCCAGCAAGAAAAGCAGCACAATTAGAACCAGCAGTAGCACTTCGTTACGAATAATTTATGAAAGTCATTCAATTGCTTCCGGAGCTTAAAATTGGTGGTGTTGAGCGTGGCACAGTAGATCTTTCTGAGCATCTTAAACAAATAGGGCATGAGTCTGCTGTAATTTCTGCGGGAGGAGAACTGCTAAGTTTATTGAACGATCATGGTGCTAAACATTACACTCTACCAATCGCCAAAAAGAATATTAAGGCTTTATTTCAAGTTAAAAATTTAAGAAAAATTTATTCAGAGTTTCAACCAGATATAGTTCATGTTCGTTCAAGATTTCCTGCATGGATAAATTACTTGGCATTAAAAAATTTTAATTCAAAAAAACCAATCGTTGTATCAACATTCCATGGTCTGTATAGCAAGCCTTTTTATAGCAAATCAATGTCTTATGCAGATGAAGTAATTGCAATTTCGCAAACGGTTGAAGATTATATTAAGCAAAATTACCAAGTAGATGAGTCCAATTTGCATTTAATCTATCGAGGGTGTGACCTTGAAGAATTTAATACCAAGCCATTAACTGAAGAATGGAAAGAAGAATGGTTTAAAGAGTTTCCACAAACTAAAAACAAAATTATCCTTAACTTGCCTGGCAGGATTACAGGATGGAAAGGGATAGAAAGTTTTATTGATTTATTCACTCATATAGATACAACAAAGTTTCATGGAATTATTCCAGGTCCAGTTGCTAAAAATAAAAAGAATTATTTTCAATCTTTAAAAAAGTCTATTCAAGCAAATAACCTTTCAGATCATATTACTTTTTGCGGAGCAAGATCTGATATTTCAGATGTTTATAAGATTTCGGATATAGTTTTGAATTTATCATCAAAACCTGAACCCTTTGGTAGAACAATTATTGAGGCTGCTGCTTGTGGTAGCCTTGTTATGGGTTGGGACAGAGGGGGTGTCAAAGAATCCATTAAATCAATAAATGCATTCGGTTTGGTAGAGTGTGGGAATATTCAGTTGCTTGCTAAAAAAATTGATCAAATCTTAAGTGAATCTCCGCCTCAATTTATACCTGAGAAATTTACAAAAGAGTATTTAGTTAATGCAACGATCAATATT
>Ga0207992_1001162_pt1 | contig 12062 bp, 14 predicted proteins | sample ETN02SmetaG_FD_185788 | JGI IMG/M metagenome (GOLD analysis project Ga0207992, IMG submission 185788) | Marine microbial and viral communities from oxygen minimum zone, Eastern Pacific Ocean - ETNP2014F10-02SV255 (SPAdes) (version 2) | ecosystem: Environmental > Aquatic > Marine > Oceanic ...
TTGATTAATTAGTTTGGTACAACATGATTCTAATTAAATTAGGCGGTTCAATTATTACAAATAAAGAAAAGCCATTATCAGCAAGAAGAAAAACTATCGATAATTTAACAAAAAGTTTGAAAAAAATCAAAGAGCCAATTATAATTATTCACGGTGGAGGATCATACGGACATTATTGGTCAGTAAAATATGATATGCATACCAAAGAAAGAAAATACGATATGAAAGGGGTTTCAATAATAAAAAATTCGATGATAGATTTGAATAAAATAATTTTAGATTCATGTTTAAAAAATAAATTAAATCCATACTCTTTACCTCCAACTGATTTTATGTCAGGTAACAAACCAATTTCAAAAAAGATCAAGGAAGTTGAAAAAATAGCAAAATCAGGCTTAATTCCTGTTACATATGGGGATGCGTTATGGTTTGGTCAAAATAAAACATACATTTTATCAGGAGATAAAATTATGACACATTTTGCAAAAATTCTAAAACCAAGATTGTGTATTTTTGCATTAAATGAAGATGGCCTATACTCTGATCTCAAATCAAAAAAATTGATTTCAGAATTAAAAGGAACCATGCCGTCAATATCAGAAAACAAAATGGATGTAACAGGAGGAATGACTAGAAAAGTAGAGGAAGCAATTAAAATTTCTAAGATGGGCATGAATGTATTTTTTGTAAATGGTAAAAATCCTGAAAGAATTGTAAAAGCTATTCAAAATAGAGAGTTTAAAGGAACCATGTTTAAAGGAAAAAGAAATGCCTGAAGAATTTGTAATATTAGTAGATGAAAATGATAATCCTATAGGGTTAGAAGAGAAAGTAAAATGTCATTTACCAAATGGAAAATTACATAGGGCATTTACTGCATTGTTATTTGATGATAATGGAAGGTTAGTACTTACAAAAAGAGCAAAAGAAAAAATGTTATGGCCAGGAGACTGGGATGGAACATTTGCAAGTCACCCTAGAGAATCCGAAGGATATGTCTCATCAGGTGAGAGAAGAATGCCTGAAGAATTAGGAATTAATGGAAAACTAGATTATTTTCATAAATTTGAATATCATGTAGCTTACAAAGATGTTGGTTCAGAAAATGAAGTATGTGGAACATTAGTTGGAGTAATTGATGAAGATACAAAATTAAAAGAAATTGAAGGAGAAATTGATGAGATCAAATGGATTACAGCCAAAGAGTTAATCAAGGAAATCAAAATAAATCCTGAAATTTATTGTCCATGGATGTTAATTGCATTAGAATTACTAGATAAATCAGAAAAATCTATGCTCAAAAAACACAAAAATGTATTATCTATGTGGCTTAATACTGAAGTTCATGAGGGATTACAAGAAGCAATTAAGACCCACTTACCTAAAGAAAAATGGAGATTGTTAGATGAAGAAAACTAAACAAATTGAAAATAATGCTAAAGTCGTTAACAAGTTTCTAAATTCTAAATTAAATGGAAATCCAAAAAAGCTATATGATGCAGCAGGACATCTAATTGTGAATGGAGGAAAAAGGCTTCGACCATACATGGTAATCAAAAGCTGTCAAATTTTAGGTGGTAAATCATCAAATGCAATGATAGCTGCTAGTGCAGTGGAAATGGTACATAACTTTACTCTTGTACATGATGACATAATGGATAATGATGAAATGCGTCATGGTGTTCCAACAGTACATAAAAAATTTGGTATGCCAATTGCAATTCTAGCAGGAGATGTATTATTTTCAAAAGCATTTCAAATAATTTCAGAATCAAAATTATCGCCAAAAGCAACAACACATCTAATTTCTAGACTTGCAAAGGCTTGTGTAGATGTTTGTGAAGGACAATTATTAGATATCAAAATGGCAGATGAAAAAAGAATCCCAACAGAAAAAGAATACATTACAATGATAGGAAAAAAGACGGCAGCATTATTTGATGTTTCATGTGCAATGGGAGCAATTTCTGCAACAAACAAACCTAAGGATATTTCAAATCTTTCAACATTTGGAAAAAATTTAGGAATTGCATTTCAAATTACAGATGACTTGATAGGCGTTATGGGTGATCCTAAAGTAACTAAAAAGCCAGTAGGTAATGATTTGAGAGAAGGTAAAAAATCACTCCCAATTTTAATGGCAATAAAACTAGCAAAAGGTAAAGATAAAAAAATTATTCTTAAAGCATTTGGAAATAGTAAAATTTCTAAAAAGGATTTGAGTAAATCAGTTGAAGTTATACGCTCACTAGGAATTGAAGAAAAAGTTAGAAATCAGGCTCTAAAATACGCTGAAAAGTCTGAAAAATCACTGAAAAAATACAATGGAGCTGCAAAAGTGGAATTAACTGCACTGTTAGATTTTGTAGTAAAACGAAGCGTATAGTTAAAAAAAGGTTAAGTCATCATGGACGAAGAAATAAAAAAAGAGATTAGAAAATTAACTCTTCAAAATGCGTTTGAACATGGCGGTGAAACCAGGGACAAAATAATTTTAGGAAAAATTCTTGGAACTAAACCAGAATTTAGAACCAAAGTTAAAGAAATTTCAATTGAAATTTCAGAAATTGTTTCAAATGTAAATCAATTATCAATAGAAGAACAAAAAAAAGAAATTGAAGAAAAATTTCCAGAAGTTTTAGCTCCTAAAGAAAAAATTAAAGAAAGAGAAGGCCTACCAGAATTAAAAAATGCAGAACAAGGAAATGTTGTTACAAGATTTCCACCAGAACCAAATGGGTATCCACACATAGGTCATGCAAAAGCAGCTATCATTAATTCAGAATATGCAAAAATGTATGGAGGAAAATTTATTCTAAGAATGGATGATACAAATCCTGAAGCTGAAAGAATGGAATATCATGCTGCAATTAAAGTGGGCTTAGAATGGTTAGGAATTGAATTCGATATTGTCAAAAGTACTTCAGATGATATGGAAGTATTTTATGAAAAAGGAATGGAGTTAATTAATTCTGGAAAAGCCTACGTTTGTAAATGCAAAAGAGATGACATTAGTAAAAACAGACGGGAGAGAAAAGCATGTAAATGCAGTAGAGAAGATATTGATAAAAATATCAGTAATTGGAAAAAAATGGAAACTAAATTTAATCCAGGTGAAGCAATAGTTAGATTCCGAGGAGACATGCAAGCAGATAACGCAGTAATGAGAGACCCAGTTTTATTCAGAATTATTGAAGGAAAACATTACACAGTAGGTGAAAAATATAGGATTTGGCCAAGTTATGATTTTGCAGTAGCAATTGAAGATAGTATTGACGGAATTACGCACGCTTTTCGTTCAAAAGAATTTGAGTTGAGAGAAGAGTTGACTGAAGCAATTTTAGATTCGCTAAATATGAGAAAACCACAGCAAGGGTTTTTCTCAAGATTGGAATTCAAGGGTATGCCAATTTCAAAAAGAATCATCAAACCACTAATCGAAGAACGTAAAGTTTCATGGTATGACGATCCAAGATTACCAACTTTAGAGGCATTAAAGAAAAGAGGTATCAAACCAGAGGCAATTAGAAAATTTATCATGTCATTAGGTTTAACCAAAGCAAATACTTTAGCACCTTTTGATTCTCTTGAAGCATTTAACAGAAAATTTGTTGATGAGAGTAGCATTAGATTGTATATGGTTACTAGTCCAAAAAAATTATCAGTAAAAAATTTAACAATTACATCTGTTGAAGTTTCAAATCATCCAGTAAATGATTTGGGTAAACGTAACATTGAGGTGAATGGAGATTTTTACATCTCTGGTGAAGATGCAGAAAATCTCAAAGAAGGAGAACAAGTTAGACTTTTAGGATTAGGAAATATTTTGATTACAAAATACGGGGAAGAATTAGAGGGAGAATATGTAAAAGATGGAGATATTACAAATATTCCAAAGATACAATGGGTTTCACAAAAAACAGGGCACAAAATTAAAATGATTATTCCAAAAATATTGTTTATTGATGAAAAGTTTAATGAAGATAGTATAGAAGAACTTGATGCTTACTGTGAACCACATTACTTACAATTAAAAGAAGGTGAAGAAATACAATTTATTAGATTTGGATACTGTAGAAAAGATTCACAAAATCAAGCAATTTTTACACATAAGTGATATAATATGAGAATAGTTAGAGTAACAGATGGGACTAATGAAACATATGGTTTTGTCAAAGGCGATAAAATAGCAATTAAAAGTGAAATTACAGAATTAACAGGCGTACCAATTCCCATCAATGTAAAAGATTTCTTGTTTGATGGATGGTATGAAGAAATTAAGAATAAAACAAATGAATTAGAATATAGAGAAGACATTTCAAAATACAAATTATTAGCACCCATTCCAAATCCAAATAAAATAATCTGTTTAGCATTCAATTATGTAGATCATGCAAAAGAGCAAGGATTACAAGCACCTGATGATCCAGCATTAGTAATTAAACCTCGAACAGCATTAAATCATACAAAATCAGACATTGTTTGTCCAGACTTTGTTACTCAACTAGATTACGAAATAGAATTAGCACTAATTATTAGAAAAGATTGTAAAAATGTCAGTATTGAAAATGCTTCAGAAATGATCTTTGGCTATATGATTTTCAATGATGTTTCAGCAAGAGATATTCAAAATAAAGATAAACAATTTACAAGAGGGAAAGGATTTGATTCGTTTGCACCATGTGGACCATGGATAACAACAGCTGATGAAATACAAAATCCACAAAATCTAAAGATGGTAACTAAAGTGAATGGAGAAGTTAGACAAAATTCCTCAACAAGTAACATGTTTATTAAAATTCCAGAGATAATTTCAAAAATTACTAAAGTAATGACATTACAAAAAGGGGACATAATTTCAACAGGAACGCCTGCAGGAGTAATGCTAAACAAACCAAATGCAGTATACCTAAAAGACGGGGATCAAATTGAAATGGAAATTGAAGGTTTAGGAATACTAAACAATACAATTAAAGTCATCAAATCAAATTAATGTAAAGATTTTTTCATTAAATAAAATGATATTTTGTAGTCTAAAGAATCAAAAAATTCTAATTTTTTATTAGTCAAAATTTGAATTCGTTCATAATTATTTTCAAATGCAAAATTTTGTAGATAAGACAAAACATTAGATAAAGTATCAAATGAGCCTGAAGACAGAGTAACAATTAGCGTATTATCAATATGTTTGTAATTTCCAATTATTGCAGTAGTTTTTTTTCCATTTAAATTAGATTTAATAATTTTATTTTGAGAAGATAGATCAGTTAAAATTTCTTTAGTAGTTTTAATCCATCTCCATGAATCAACATAAAAAGTAAAAATTTCACCATCTACAGATTTTTCAAATTCAATTTTAAAATTTGAATTTTTTTTAGGGTTTAATGAATAGTAATTCCATGTTTCAAAAGTATCATAATTTAATGAATTAGCCATAGAAATTGAATTTTTATTTTCAGTATCTATCAACATATAAGAAAATAATTTTTGATTTTTCTTCCCAATTGATTCTGCATAAGTTACGAGTTTTGATGCAATCATTTCTCTACGATGATTGGGATCAATACGAATACCCTCTATCCATATCTGATTTTCAGAATAAAATGCATGACATATTCCAACTGGAGATTGCTTTTCAAATAAAAATAAATTTCCTTCATCAAGCCATGATGACCAAACTTTTTCGATATAATCACCCCAAGAAAATGTATTTTTACAAAATTTTAAGACAGAATTTTTATCAGAAATATTTGCTTCTCTAATTTCCATATACGAAAAAATATTAAGAATTATCAAATAAAAAGGCTCATGGGAAAAATAATTGTAGGAAAAACATCAGACATATCGCCTGGAAAAATGATAAAAGTTTCAATAGATGGCAGAGATATCTTAGTAGCAAATATCGATGGCAAATATTTTGCTACAGATGATTCATGTACTCATTCAGGTTCTAGTTTATCAGAAGGAAAATTAGATGGATGTGTAATTACGTGTGGGTGGCATGCAGCAGAATTTGATTGTAAAAATGGCAAATTTTTAAAATTTCCAATGAAATTAAGAGATTTGACATCATACAGTATAGTAGTAGAATCTGATAGTGTATTTGTAGAGCTGTAACTATATATGCTAATTTTTAACAAAATATGTTAAAGATGGCAGATGAAACTCAAAATAAACAAGCAATGAAAGAAGCTGTTGAAACATTAAACCTAATAATTGCAACAAATTCAACTCCAAAAACAATAAAGAAATCAATTTCTGATCTTGTTGCAGATTTAGTTAAAGAAGAATATTCGTTATCAGTTAGAGCTGCAAATACAATTAGTCTATTAGATGATGTTACACAAGATCCAAACATGCCATCATATGTAAGGACTCAATTATGGCAAGCCGTATCAAAATTAGAAAGTATAAGAGAATAAATTCTCCTTTAAACTAGTGTAGTTATTGAAGTTTGAAGAATATTTAGACACACTTCCAAAAAATGTTCTTAGTGGAGAAGATGTTCAGTTACCTGACAAAACATTTAGAGATATTTTCAAATTTGCTGCACTAGGAAAAGATGACATATTTTATCATCTGGGTTGTCATGATGAAAAAGGAATAGAAATAGCAAATAAAGAATTCAATGTTAAAAAAGCAATAGGGATCGACAATAATCTTGAAAAAATCAAAAATGGAGAAAATCAAATTAATGAAAAAAAGATTGATGCAAAATTAATTTATCAAAATATACAAGAAGCAGATTTGTCAGATGCAACTGTAATATTATTTTGGTTTACAGATGAAGCAATCATTAATGAAATGACTGAAAAATTTAAAGAATTAAAACCAGAAACAAAAATAATTACAATCTGGGGACCACTACCAAATTATCTTCCTGATCAAGTGAATTTTCCATTTATTATTAATAAAATACCATTACAAAAAGCAAAAAACTTGCAAGAACAATTATTAGCAGTTTTTGGAGTTAAATGTATAGATTTTGTAACAGCATGGGAATTTGCAGAAAGATACACTAAATCTATGTCAGGTTCAGAAATAAAAAATGATAGATTTCTTACAATTCTTCAAACACTGATTATTTGGATTAATGCTAAAGAGTTAGGTGTAACATGTACTGAAGAAGTACCAGAATCAATTAGAACATATATTGGAATAATGAAAATGCATTTTGATATTGATTTTGAGTATTTACTAAAATAATGAGTGTAAGCCTTTTATTTTGTATATCCATTAAAAAATTATGGAAAGCAGACTAAACATCAATGTATCTGCAATAGATTACGACAAAACAAGTAAAGCATTAACACAACAACTCACATTTTTAGAAGAAATGGTTCATGGGGATGGTGACTTTGTAATGACAGATTCAGAATTTGCTTTTGGATGGCATTTTTTTGTACTTAGTGTAAATAGAACATTAATCCAAAAATTGGAATCAATGATGGCTCAAGATTTTCAAAAATTAAAAGGTAAGACAACGGATAAAAAATTTCTAACGTGGTTAACCAAAAATGTTGAAAAAAAATCACCCAGATTTAAAATTGCCATCAAAGAAGAGATGGAATCAAGTAAATTCGGAATATTTTAAAATAACAAGGGCCCTCGAGGGGAATCGAACTCCTGTCCGAGGATCCACAATCCTCTATACTAACCACTGTACTACGAGGGCCACAAAAAAATTAATTTTTTCATCCTGTAATAATCTTTAACATTGAATGAAGATGAAAACAATCAAAAATTAATAAAAAATTAGCCTAAAATTTGAATTAAAGATAATTTGTGAATAAGAAGTAACGATCGCTTTAAATTTGAAGAATCTGGGTATTTTTCACCATGAGACGAGGATTTATCACTAACAGGCTACGTTCAGGAAAGAAATCATTATCTATACCTGTAGAAAAAAAAATTGAAAAAATCCAAGGCAATGGATTCACATGGATTGATTTACAAAATCCAGATAGAGAAGATGTTGAAAAATTAGCTCCAGATTACAACTTCAATGAATTAAACATTGAAGATTGTATGACAAAGTTTGAACTTCCAAAACTTGATAGTTATGATGATCATTTTTTTGTAATTTTACAATTTCCACCACTTGCACAAAAAATTGGAATTTCAAAAAATAGTCAATTATCCATATTTGTAGGAAAAAATTTTCTAGTAACTGTACATCAAGGAGATCTCAAACCATTAGTACAATTAGTACAAACATGCATTTTAGATTCTGATAAGGAATTAAAAAATAGATTAGTAGGAGAGTCATCTGGAGATTTACTTCACGAAATTATAGATGCTTTAGTAGATGATCTTCTACACACATCAAGAAAAATTATTGCAAATTTAGATGAAATGGAGGATAATGTATTTGATGAATCAAAACCAGTTGCCAGAAGTATTGCTTTACTTAGAAGGGAAATCAATAGATTAAGAAGAATATCAGTACCACTAAAGAGATTTGTATTAGAAATTGCAAAAAATGTTAAAAGATTTTCAGATAATTCAGATGATGAGCTTGCATTGTATTTTGATGATGTAATTGATCACATTGACAAAGTAATTGAAACATTAGAGGAATCAAGAGAAACAATGGAAATTTACAAAGATACAGATTTTGTGTTAAGTAATGAAAAAACAAACAAAGTTTTAGCTGTCTTAACTATGATTTTTACATTAGCTATTCCATCAACAGTAATTGGAACATTTTATGGAATGAATGTGAATCTACCAGGAGGAATTGGAGAAAATTTAATGGTTTTAGGGCCATTTACCACGTTTATACTCGTAATTCTTGCATCTGCAATACCTGCAATCTTGATGTTCATTTATTTCAAAAAATTAGGCTGGATAAGCAGTTAGTAAAATTCTTCTAAATTTTTTCATGAAGATTTATTTCAATTTTTGTTAAAGAACGACTCAAATTATCAGGAATTAAAATTAATAATCCAGAATTGCCATCTATGTTTTCACAAACTCCACTAAAACTAGTATAACTTTTTCCAAAACAACCATCATTTGTATAAAAATTAAATTTTTCAGATTTTAAATAATTATCAAATTGTTTTTTGGAGTCAACAAAATATACATCAAACCAAGAATTTCGATCATCAATAGAAATAGAATATTCGTAAGAGGTAATTTTTTTATCAGAACAAATTGGAATGAATTGAGCATAATAATTTGATTCGATTGAATTGGTAGTTTTGACATTAGGTATAATTGAAACATAAGTATCACTGCTGAGTTCAGAACCTTGAATTAATTCAATTTGAGTTCTAATTGAATCAATTGCATAACGATATGTCATAGGTTTCCAACTTGAATTACAATCACTGAATTGATGTTTTAATTCAACATAACCTCGATTGTCTTGAAATTGTAAATTGTTAAAATTATAATTATCAAAATTAGAAACATTGGAGAAATCAGTAGAGTAAACATGATCAGTAGGATTTGGATTAGACCAAACATTTGTTATTTCAAATAAAACATTTACAGGAAAACTATTCCATTCTTCTTGGAAATGTACATAAATTGAATATTTGTTTATGTCTTGATCATTGGGAGATGCAAATAGTAAATGTCCATAAAATCCATTCAAAAGAAGTACTGCAAATGCAATAGCAGGTAAAATAACAAATATTTTCTTCATAACGATTTTTTTTAAATTAAGATAATTTTACAGTAATGGTACAAATCAATTATGAGATGTTTAATGTATCATAATAAAATTAAATTATGATATATTGTTTTTAGAAGGAAAATATAGACATATCTTATAAAAGCCCGTAGATGATTTTAGTAAAAACATGGTTAAAGTAAAAGTTAGAACAGGTAGAGGTACCGGAACTATAGAAGTTGACGTAGGCGATCTCAAATTCTCAGGTGAAGAATTTAAAAAAATTCAAGCTGAAAGAAAGAAAGCTGCAGGCGGTAGAACAGTTTCAACAGGTAGAGGTACTGGTAGAAGAAAACTCTCAGACACCCCTGAACCAAAATCTAGACCTGCTGCAAAAAGAACAAAACACGTCAGATAGAATCACGGGTTCAAGAAAAGGTACAACATAAACTCCTTTTTGGATTTTATTTTTCTTATATTTTTCTATTATTGATTAGATCTTAGTATCTGGATTTTTTTGTTTTAATTTTTCCCAATCTGCAAGAAAATTATCTAAACCAATTTTTGTCAAAGGGTGTTGAAGCATTTTATCTAATACACCTGGAGGTAATGTAACTACATCTGCACCAATTTTTGCTGCATCAATTACATGTAATGGATGACGAACACTTGCAACAAGAATTTGTGTTGCAAAAGTATAATTTGAAAAAATTTCTTTAATTTCTTTAATCAAATTCATTCCATCTTGACCAATATCATCTAATCTTCCAATAAATGGACTAACATATTTTGCACCAGATTTTGCTGCAAGTAAAGCCTGATTTGCAGAAAATATCAAAGTAACATTAACAGGAATTCCCTGAGATGAAAAAGATTTACATGCTTTTAGACCATCTGGAGTCATCGGAACTTTAACAACAACATTATCGCCGTATTCACGAAGACGTTTACCTTCTTCAAGCATTCCAGAATAATCAGTACTAACAACTTCTAAACTAACATCACCTTGAATAATTTTTGTAATTTCTTCCATTGCGTCTTTAGGATTACCACCTTCTTTTGACATTAAAGAAGGATTAGTTGTAATTCCATCTAACAAACCCATATCATTGAATTTTTTTATGGATTCCAAATTAGCAGTATCAAGAAAAATTTTCATATTTTTTTACTCCTTAATTCTTTAGCTTGTTTTGCCATATTAAAAGATGTAATTCCATGCTTTTCTAAAAGTAAAGGAATTTCAGCATCACGTGCAGATTCACCAAACATGTCCTGGGCTCCAATTCTTTTAATTGGGACAGGATAAGATTCAGAGACAGATTCTGCTACTGCGGATCCCATTCCACCAAGAATATTATGTTCTTCAGTTGTAACTATACATCCAGTTTCTCTTGCTGCCTTTTCCAAAATTTCCCCATCAATAGGTTTGATTGAAAACATATCTAAAACTCGACAAGAAATTCCATCTTGTTCTAACATTTCAGCAGCTTCTAATGCCATTCTAACAGTTATTCCGCATGCAGCAATTGTACAATCAGAACCATCTCTAACAGTTATTCCTTTACCAATTTTGAATTCTTGGGATTCTGAATGGACTAAAGGAGTTTTTGATCTTGCCATTCTCATGTAAAATGGCCCATACTCAGATGCCATCAAATTAGTTAATTTTGAAACAGCAATTGTATCAGCAGGAATAAAAACACGGAAGTTTGGAATAACTCTCATTATTGCAATGTCTTCAATTTGTTGATGTGACCCTCCATCAGGTCCAACAGATAAACCACCATGCGATGTAACTAATTTTACATTAAGTCCTTTTTTTCCTGGAGGTGAAGGATATGCAATGTTATTTCTAATTTGATCAACAGCTCTTCCAGGTAAAAAAATTGCATAAGTACTTGCAAAAGAAATTTTTCCTGATACGGCCAATCCTGCAGACATTGTAACTAAATTTGCTTCAGCAATACCAACATTGAAAAATCTGTCAGGAAATTGTTTTCCAAATCCAGAAGTTTTTAACGAATCAGTTGTATCAGCTCCTAAAACAACAACATTAGAATTTTCATGTCCAACTTGAATTAAGGATTTTGAATATTCTGAACGCATGTCAGTCATTATTGGGTCATTCATAGATATCCTGCCTCCTTTGCAATTTTTTTAATTTCTTCTTGTTTTGCACCAATAACATGCAACCCAATCCATTTATTCACTAAATCAGAACCACCTAATTGATTTGCTTTATCAAGTAACATTCGTCTTCTTGATTTTAAAACTGCATTTCTAAAATCTTTGATTGCAGCCCTAACATCTTGCTGCCCAATAATTGCACCGCCTCCAACAAAAGCACGTGCACCATCTGCAAATACAGAACCTATATTTTCAATATTTACACCACCATCAGCCTCAATACAGCCTGAGAAATTATGTTGGTTAATAATAG
>Ga0207992_1001165_pt1 | contig 12052 bp, 10 predicted proteins | sample ETN02SmetaG_FD_185788 | JGI IMG/M metagenome (GOLD analysis project Ga0207992, IMG submission 185788) | Marine microbial and viral communities from oxygen minimum zone, Eastern Pacific Ocean - ETNP2014F10-02SV255 (SPAdes) (version 2) | ecosystem: Environmental > Aquatic > Marine > Oceanic ...
TGTATGATCTCTTGTTTGAATAGGCTCAATAATTTCAACACCGGTCCCTGAAGCAAGACCAGCCAATAAGATGCTTGACTTTACTTGAGCGCTTGCTACTGGTAACTCATAGGTATATTGCTTATTAAATGATGTTGGCAATATTGAAATAGGCAACTTACCATTCAATGATTCAATGTTCGCACCCATTTCAGTTAATGGGTTTATTACTCTGCTCATCGGCCGAGAAGACAAAGATTCGTCGCCACAAAAAGAAAGGTTTAAGCCAATACCAGAAGTCAAACCCAACATGAGACGTAAGCCAGTCCCGGAGTTACCAAGATCAAGCGGCTCGTCACAGCTCTGAAAAATATTTTTTCTTTTGCATAAATGAACCAACCCATTTTCATCAACTGAAATGCCTGCTCCAATTTGATTGAGAGCATTCATTGTGGAGAGCGGATCTTCCCCATGCAAGAAGCCATCAATTGTCATTTCTTGATTTATCAAAGCTCCGATCATAAGAGCTCTTTGCGAGATGGATTTATCTCCAGGACATTGAACCGTCCCAAAAATCTGGCTATTGATAGAAGTGGTTAAATTCAATAGTTTGATTCCTTAAAATCTTTAAGTTCGCCTAGAAAAGTCTGAAGACTCTGAGGGTCTTTTCTAATCTTCTCCTTTAAAATACCGAGATTTTTCATCAAATCATCTATTGCTATGGCAATATTCTTTTCATTCATTGAAAAAATATCTGCCCACATTCTGGGAGAGGATGATACCAGCCTTAAAAATTCTCCGAGACCACCGCCTGAAAAATCTGAAAGATCATCTTGTTCAAGCCCCTTTAAAGTATTCAATAATGCATAGGCCGCAACATGAGGAAGATGGCTAGAATATGCAAATATCTGGTCATGCAACTCAGCGTCCAACACTGTAATGTTTGATCCAAGTGTGTTCCATAGATTTGTAACTCGATCTACATGCTGTGATGCTACGGAGTCACTATAAGACAAGATTGTTGATTTTCCATTGAAAAGATCAGCGACTGAATTTTTTTCACCCGAAAGATGAGAGCCTGCTACAGGATGAGAGAAGATAAAATTTTTAGGAAAATTAAATTCTTGCAAAATTTTATTTATAGAGCTTTTGGTGCTTGTTGTGTCCGTGATAGTAACTGAAGAATTGAATAAAAAATCTAAGGATTTTAGAATCTCATCAGTTGCACTCGGAGGAGTTGCAATAATTACCACTGAATCTTCGTATTCAGCATTTCCAAGATCATCAAGAGAATGAAGTGAGCCTTGAATTGATTGGTTTTCCAATGCATTCTTTATGCTATTTTGATCTGAATCAAAGGCTAAGATCTCGAAATCTTGAGCGCTTGATAAGGTTTTAGCTATTGATCCTCCAATTAATCCTAGGCCAATAATAATAATTTTCATAAAAGCTCTTCTAATGCGCTAAGAAATTTTAAGTTTTCAGCCTCTGTTCCAATTGTGACCCTTATAAAATCTTTCATATCATACAAGTCAACAGATCTTACGATTACTCCTTTTTTCATAAGGTTGTTAAACATTTCTTTACCAATAAAGTTACCTTTAAAAGCAATGAAGTTCCCAACTGATGGAATGCATTCAAGCCCAAGTTTGGATAATTTGTCAAATAAAAATTCATACTGTTGTGAATTTAACTCTATGCTTTGACGAATATGCTCATGATCATTAATTGCTACAGAAGCCATCACTTGGGCTATGGTATTTACATTGAAAGGCTGCCTGATTCGATTGAGAGCCTCAATTAAAGAGGGATTAGCAATACCATACCCAACACGAATGCTGGCCAGGCCATGAATTTTAGAGAATGTTTTTGTAATCAATAAATTATCAAATTCATTTAACAAATCTAAAGGTTTTACGTAATCTTCTTTAGTTACATACTCAAAATATGCACAGTCTAATACAACCAATACGGAGGAAGGAACTTTTTTCAATAACGAATGAACTTCTTCGTGACTGTTATATGTACCTGTTGGGTTATTTGGGTTGGCAATAAAAATGACTCTTGTGCTGCTCTCTAAATGATCCTCAAATGATTCTAAATCGTGGCACCAGTTTCTTGCAGGAACTTCTATCAACGATGCACCTGCAGACTGAGTAACAATTTTATACACTGCAAATGCGTGCTTTGAAGTAATGGATGATGTATTTGGATTAAGGAAAGCTCTTGCTGCTAATTCCAAAATCTCATTAGAGCCATTTCCTATAATAATATTGTCAAAATGAACGCTCTCATGATTTGCAATTTCTTGTTTAAGCTTTGTTCCATTTCCATCAGGGTATAAATGCAAATCATTTTCAAGCCCTGCTAGGATTGAAAGCGCTTTCGGAGATGCCCCAAGTGGATTTTCATTACTCGCTAGTTTTACGATTTCATGATGACCAAATTCTGCAACAACTTCGTCGATTGAACGACCAGGCTCATATGGATGAAGATCCTCAATCCCAGGGTTAAGATTATTAAGAATGCCTGCACTCATGAGTCTGATGGATATGAACCAAGGATTCGAACAGATGCTCCTAATTCCTTCAGATTGCCAATAACCTGTTTTAGCTTTGCATCCTTATAGTGGCCGCTGCTATCTATAAAAAAATTATGTGCATTCAATGATTCTCTCGATGGACGTGTTTCAATTCTTTCTAGATTAATTTTTCTTTTTTTGAATGGGTCAAGTATTTTAATTAAAGCTCCAGGCTGATTGTCTGTTTGGATTAAAAAGGAAGTTTTGTCTTTTTTAGTTTGCTCAATTTCAATATTGCCAATCACTAAAAATCTTGTATTGTTGCCAGAAAAATCTTCAATATCTTTTTGATAATGATGTAACTTATATTTATTAATTGCCAATGAGCTGACTATACATAAAGTTTTTGGATGGGCTTTTGAAAGCTTGGCAGCTTCTGCTGTGCTTGATGTAGTCTCCCTTTTTGTATTTGGTAAATTAGCATCCAACCACTTGCTGCATTGGCCAAGAGCTTGGGGGTGCGATGCAACAATTTGAGTATCCTCGAGTTTAAATTTTCTAGCGGAAGCTAGTTGATGATGAATAGGGAGATAGGTTTCACCACAAATATTTATCTCTTGATCTGCTAAAGAATTTAAGGTTGCATTTACTACTCCTTCGGAAGAATTTTCTACTGGCACAACCCCGAAGGTTGCTGAGCCAGTTCTTACTTGATGAAAAACATCTTCTATCGTTGATCTTGGTGATCTTATTGGCGACGAACCAAAATGCTGAATCACTGCCCCTTCAGAATGAGTTCCTTCAGGACCAAGGTATGCAATCGTTAATTCTTCCTCCAATGAAAGACAAGAAGAGATGATCTCTTTAAATATATGATTAATTTTTTTCTCTGAAATTGGGCCCTGATTGAGCTTGGAGATATTTCTCAAGATCTCTACTTCTCTATTAGGTTTGTAAAAAGAAGTGTTTGAGCTCATCAAGCTCTTTAATTTGCCTATTTTTTGTGCCAAAGAGCCTCTTCTCTGAATTAACTTCAGGATTTGATGATCAATAGCATCAATTTTTTGCCTTATAGGTTTAATTTTATTCTTACTCACAACTTTATCCGTGCTTAGATTGAAAATCTCCCATGAAATTAATCAATGCATCTACCGCCTCGATTGGCATAGCATTATAAATACTTGCTCTCATACCGCCAACTGACCTGTGCCCTTTTAAGTTAAGTAAACCCGCATTTTCTGCTTCATGCAAGAATTCAGCGTCTAATTCTGAATTTTTTAACAGAAAAGGTACATTCATAATCGATCTATTTTTCACAGTGACGGGATTGGAATAAAAATTAGACTGATCAATAAAATCATATAAATTCTTTGCTTTGAGCTGGTTAACCTTACCCATGGACTCTAAACCTCCATTATCTTTAAGCCATGCAAAAACTTTACCTGACAGATACCATGCAAAGGTAGGAGGAGTATTAAACATAGAATCTGCTTCAGCATGTTTTGAATATTGAAGCATACCTGGTAATTCAGTTGAAGCGGTGTCCAAAAAATCCTTTTTAATAATGCAAATAGTTAATCCGGCTGGACCAATATTCTTTTGAGCACCAGCATAAATCATTGAAAACCTTGACACATTAATTGGTTCACTCAAGATAACCGATGACATATCTGATATTAATGGCGCATTGGTGGATGGAGGAACATGCAATGCATTTCCTTGAATTGTCTCATTAGCGACATAATGAAGGTAAGATGCATCTTCAGAGCAGCTCCAGCTCTCCTCATTAGGCACATTATTAAAATTAGATGCCTCAGAGCTAGTAACAATATTGATATCAATTATTTTTGAGGCTTCATCGATAGCTTTTTTTGACCAGCTTCCAGATAAAACATAGTCAGCAACTTTCTGAGAGCCGAAATTCATCGGAACCATAGAGAACTGAAGAGTTGCACCCCCTTGAAGAAAAAGCACTTGATAATCACTTGGAATTTTTAATAAATCGATGAGATCTTCCCGAGCTTTATTGGCTATATCTATGAAATCAGAAGACCTATGGCTCATTTCCATAACCGACATTCCAGAATCTTGCCATTCCAGCATTTCAACCTGAGCTTCTTGTAAAACAGCCTCAGGAATAGCAGCAGGACCTGCTGAGAAATTCCATCTTCTCATTATTCCTCTTCTTCTGGGGGAATTCTCACACCTTCGATTAATTTCTCACCATCTTTAGGAGTAATAACTTTAACGCCTTGGGTATTTCTGCCGAGGGTAGGTATTTGACTAATGGCTGTTCTAATTAAGGTACCTTTATCGCTAATTAGCATAATTCCATCATTTTCATCTACAGATAGAGCAGAGACCATATTTCCATTTCTATCACTAGTCTTTAAGGCAATAACACCCTGTCCACCTCTATTATAAGATGGGAAGTCTTCTAACCTTGTCCTCTTTCCAAAACCATTTTCAGATAAACATAAAATAGTTTTGGATGGATCGCCAATCATTAAGGAGATAACCTTCATTCCATCTTTAAGAGTTATTCCTTTGACTCCTCTTGCAGTTCTTCCCATGGGACGAACTTTTGACTCATGGAATCTAATCAATTTTCCAGAATAAGATGAAAGCAAAATATCATTATCGCCATCAGTGATAATAGTCCCTACCAATTTATCATCATCATCTAATCGAATAGCTTTAATTCCAGATTTATATTTTTTATGAAATAAATTTAGGTTTGTTTTTTTGACAACGCCGTTTCGAGTTGCCATGAAAATATATTTATCTTCAGAAAATTCATCGACAGGCAGAATCTGGGTTACGGTTTCATCATCATCCAATTTCAACATATTAACGAGAGGCCTTCCTTTAGAAGTTCTGCTTGCAACTGGAATTTCATAAACCTTCAGCCAAAAAACTTTACCCTTGGTTGTAAAGCATAGAAGCTGGCTGTGAGAACTTATAACATAAAGGTTTTGTATTAAATCCTCTTCTTTAACTTTTGCGCCGGCTTTACCAACCCCTCCTCTTCGTTGCTCCCTGTATTCATCTAGAGGTTGAGTCTTAGCGTAGCCACTTCTAGAAAGAGTTAATACCCTTGTTTCTTCAGGAATTAAATCTTCATTTGAAATATCATGGCGGGTGTCATTGATATTAGTCTTTCTATCATCTCCAAAACTTTCTCTAACCTCTATTAATTCATCTTTAATTAATTGAAGGAGAGTTTCTTTGTCGTCAAGGATTTTTTGAAGTTCTAAAATGACCTCTAAAATTTCATTAAATTCTGTAGTGAGGTTATCTTGCTCTAAACCCGTCAGTCTTCCAAGTCTTAATTCAAGGATAGACTTTGCTTGGGCTGGAGATAATTTATAATTTTTGCCTTTAATACCATACTCTGATGAAAGGCCTTTGGGGCGACATGCGTCCTTACCAGCTTTCTTAAGAATTGCTTCAATCGGCCCGGCTTTCCAAGATTTCTTACATAGTTCGGTTGCTGCAATCTTTGTATCTTTAGATTTTTTAATGATTTTAATGACTTCATCGATGTTTGCTATTGAAACCATTAACCCCTCAACAATATGGCCTCTTTCTTTGGCTTTTCTTAAATCAAACTTGGTTCTTTTTGTGACAACATCTTTTCTATGTTTTATGAACTCTTGAAGAATTTCTTTAATATTTAATACTCGAGGTTGGCCATCCACAAGAACAGTGAAATTAATACCGAAAGATTGTTCTAATTGTGACTGAGCAAATAAATTATTTTCTAGGACTTCAACAGACTCGCCTCGCTTTACTTCAATAACCACCCTGAGACCATCTTTATCAGATTCATCTCTAATTTCGCTGATTCCATCTATTTTCTTGTCTTTAACCATCTCAGCAATTCTTTCAAGCATCTTAGCTTTATTTACCATGTAAGGTATTTCATTAATTATCAAGGAACTCTTTCCAGATTTATCCTCCTCTACGGAAGTTTTAGCGCGAACATGAATAATACCTCTGCCAGTCTTGTAGCCCTCATATATTCCAATTTTTCCATCTATAGTTCCGCCTGTTGGAAAATCGGGACCGGTAATAATTTGAATGATTTCATCAATGCTGGCTTTAGGATTGTCCAATAAGAGCAAACAACCGTTTAATACTTCTGTCAGATTGTGTGGAGGTACATTTGTTGCCATCCCAACTGCAATGCCTGATGAACCATTGACAAGCAATGCTGGAATCCTTGTTGGCATAACATCTGGGATTTGCTCGGTTCCATCATAGTTAGGAGAATAGCTTACTGTCTCTTTCTCAATATCATTGAGAATCATATCTGTTATTTTTGCCATCCTAACTTCGGTGTAACGCATGGCAGCCGGAGAGTCTCCGTCTATAGAACCAAAATTGCCCTGACCCTCAACTAAGGTGTACCTCATAGAAAAGTCTTGCGCCATCCTGACCATGGCTTCGTATACAGCTGAATCACCATGAGGGTGATATTTACCTATTACATCTCCTACCACTCTTGCTGATTTCTTGTATGGTTGGCGGTATGTATTTCTCAATACATGTTGTGCAAATAAAATTCTCCTATGCACTGGTTTTAGACCATCTCTAACGTCTGGAAGTGCTCTTCCATGAATGACGCTCATTGCATAACTTAAGTAGGAAGTTTTTAGCTCATCTTCAATATTGATTGGTAAGATTTCTTTTGCAAAATCAGTCATTTTTAGCCCTAAAAGCGATATTTTTTATATACAGGAAATTCCCTTATTTAAGGTTAAATTTTACCATACTTCGGGGGAAGTTTAGTCTTTAAATTCAGCTACAATTTGGCCAATTGATTCCTTCGCATCACCAAATAACATTCTAGTATTTTCTCTAAAAAATAATGGGTTCTGAACTCCAGCAAAGCCAGAAGACATCGATCTTTTCAGAACAAAAACTGTCTTGGCATTGTGAACTTCAATGATCGGCATTCCATATATTGGACTACCTTCTTCTTCAGTTGCTGAAGGGTTTACAACATCATTAGCGCCAATCACAATTGCCACATCTATCGTGTCCATAGATGGATTTACATCATCAGGCTCAGCAAGCAAGTCATAAGAAACATTTGCTTCAGCGAGAAGAACATTCATATGCCCTGGCATACGCCCTGCAACAGGATGAATTCCGTATTTCACTTCTGTACCATTTTCTTCTAAAAGCTCTCCCATTTCTCTAACGACATGCTGTGCCTGAGCTACTGCCATACCATAACCAGGAACCACCAAAACACTTGATGCGCTTTCTAGGATCAAGTAGGCGTCGTCAGATGTAATTGGTTTCACCTCACCTTGCTCTTCAGATGAGCTAGATTGACTAGAAGATGCGTATCCCACAAATAGAATATTAGCAATTGTTCGATTCATCGCTTTAGCCATAATAATAGTCAAGATTAATCCACTTGCCCCAACAAGAGATCCAGCAACGATTAATACATTGTTAAGCAATAACAAGCCTGCAAAAGCTGCTGCAATTCCTGATAGCGAATTAAGCAAAGAAATTACTACAGGCATATCACCGCCGCCAATAGGCATTACAAATCCAATACCAGCAATTAATGTTATGCCTAAAAAGATTAAAAAGTAGGAAGGGACTTGAGGGATGAATTGAGAGATAGAAGGTTCACCAATTACATAGATTAATGCTGGCATGCTTAAATAAAAGAAAGATATGAAAACGTTTGTAATCATTGATCCTTTGCCTAGCTTTAGTTTTTCAGATAGTTTTCCATATGCGATTAGGGAGCCTGAGAATGTTATGCCTCCAATGTAAATAGTTAACATAATCAGTACATGCTGAAACATAGGGTTACTTGGTTCATTGAATTGCGACCATGCAATTAAGAACGTTGCCAAGCCACCAAAGCCATTAAATAAAGCCACCATTTCTGGAATGGCCGTCATCTTAACTTTAAGAGCAATTAAGGAGCCTATAAGGCCGCCCAACAAGACACCCGCTAGGATAATCTTTGTATCTATCTCTAAGCTTAAACAAGTTATTCCAACAGCAGAAAACATAGCAAGAGCGGATAAATAGTTTCCTTTAACTGCTGTTGCTTCCTTGCCAAGCATCTTAATTCCAAGAATAAACATTACAGAAGAAATAATGTAAACAATATTTTGTATGACTTGAATATTAGCTAAATTTTCCATGATTTATTTCTTCTTAAACATGCTCAGCATTCTGTTGGTTACGAGATAGCCGCCAAATACATTGATAGAAGCAAATAAAATAGCACCAAAAGCCAATATATCTTGCATCTGACCAGCACTCGAAAGCATCAATGCACCCACAAGAGCAATTCCAGAGATAGCGTTTGCTCCTGACATCAAAGGGGTATGAAGTGTGCTTGGAACTTTTGCAATAAGCTCTAAACCTAAAAAGATAGACAGCAATAAAACAAACCCCAGCAATATATACATTTCCATTATGCAAACCTCTCATTCATTATTTTTCCTTCATAAGCAAGGACGCTGCTTTGAATAACCTCATCTTCAAAATCAAAATTAATGCCATTAGATTCATCATCATAAAAATCAGTAATCCAATTAATAATGTTATTAGATAGGGCAAAAGAGGCATGACTCGAAACTTTTGAGGCTAAGTATGAAATACCTACAACTTTAACCCCACTAACATCCACCACCTCGTCAACTATAGAACCTTCAACGTTTCCGCCAGTTTCTACAGCCATGTCAAGAATGACGCTACCAGCTTTCATTTTTTTAATGGTAGCTTCATCTATAATTTTGGGGGCAGGTCTTCCAAAAATTTGAGCAGTAGTAATTACGATATCTGATCGCGCGCAAACAAGACTTTGGAGCTCTTTTTGTTTCGTTATTTGCTCAGGGGTAAGTTCTTTGGCATACCCTTGATCGGTTTGACCAGTATCACCTAAATCAATTTTTACAAACTTTGCACCAAGAGATTTTACTTGCTCCTCCACAACATCGCGAGTATCGAATGCCTCAACTCTAGCACCCAACCTTTTTGCAGTTGCAATTGCTTGCAAACCTGCAACTCCAACTCCAATAACAAATACTTTTGCTGGTTTAAGCGTTCCAGCTGCAGTCATCATCATTGGAAGAGCTGAAGATAAATGTTGGGCAGCCTCTAAAACTGCTGCATACCCTGCAAGGTTGGCTTGTGAGCTCAGCACATCCATTTTTTGAGCTCTAGTTATCCTGGGTATGAATTCCATACTAACTGCATTAATTTTTGATTGGTTTAATCCCTTAAGTTCTTCTCCAGAATAAAACGGATTTAGCATTCCTATGACTGTTGAGCCTGACTGGACTTCACCTGATTCGGCTAAAGTCAGTGAGGTGGGAGTAATTATGAGATTGCCTTTTGTTAGACATTCATCCCTTGAAATCGCTTTTAGACCAAGATCAATAAAAGTTTGATCAGAGATATTAATGCCATCTCCAATACCTGATTCAAATGAAAAAGTTACTCCTTTTAGATCTAAAATCTTGTTAACTGTGTCTGGGTGGATTACAGATCTTTGATCTCTTGAGTCCGGAGATTTTAAGGCAACAATATGCATTTAATTAAATTTGAAAAACTTGTAGTACATTGCAATTTATTTAGTGGACATTGTCAATATTTAAAAAAATCCCTTTAAAGCATGTTCTATCAATTAAAAATATTGTAGTTTCACTACAGTAAATAAGAAAAATTTCTATAAGTTCAAGCTTGCGCCACCGTCAACAGTTACCAATTGCCCAGTCATTAGCTCGCTTTTTTCAATTAAATTTACTATTACCTCAGCAATAGATTCAGGAGTGCATGTTTTTTTCAGTGGAGTGGTAGTTTGAACACGTAATTTAACTGCTTCATACATCTCGGAACCCATTCCATTTTTTAACCATTCTCCTTCAATGAACCCAGGGCATACAGCATTTACTCTTATTGGCCCTAAATTTCTTGCCATAGATAAAGTCATAGTATTTAAGGCTCCTTTTGAGGAAGCATAAGCAAGCGAACTACCAATACCCTTAACACCTCCGATCGATGATACATTCACAACACAAGGATTTTCACTTTTTAAAAGGTGCTCTTTTGCTGCTTTCACCATCTGGAATGGCCCAATAACATTCACACTGTAAATATATTGAAAATCGTCAGCATCAAGACCGTTCAGGTCGGAGTGGTCCCAAACAAATTTAGTTGTTCCAGCATTATTAATAAGAGCATCAACCCTTTCCCATTTTTCGATAGCTTTATTGATAGTGGCTATGCAGTCTGTATCATCTGAAACATCAGCTTGAATAGCAATCACCTCTGCTGTTTCATTTGAACATTTGCTAGCTACATTTTCTGCCTCTTCAATAGATGAGGAGCATGTAATTATTACATTCCAACCATTTTCAGAAAGCATTTTTGCCGTTGCAGCACCTACCCCTCGGCTTCCCCCGGTAACAATAGCGACTGGATTATCTGACATAGTGTTAGCTTCCTTTTATAAAAAATAATAAACTTACCTATTCTTGCATGCAATAAAGTAATCTGCCAACTTAAAGAAGTAGTGTTTATGACTCAAAATATTGATCAAAATGAAGTAAATAAATTTGCTGAAATAGCAGATAATTGGTGGGATCCAACCGGTGACTTCAAACCCTTACATGTAATCAATCCACTGCGTGCAAACTATATTGATCAAAAATTATCTATAGAGGGTTTAAAAGTATTAGATGTTGGGTGCGGTGGAGGTCTGTTGGCAGAGGCCCTAGATGCAAAAGGAGCCAAAGTAACTGCAATTGATGTAACGGAAGCTAATATTGGGGTTGCTCAGCTGCATGCTAAAAAGATGCAAGTAAATATCGATTACAGATTAATCACTGCTGAAGAATTAGCAACAAAAGAAAGGGAAGCTTTTGATGTCGTTGCCTGCCTAGAAGTAATTGAACATGTGCCTGATCCAGGACAACTTATTCAAGCTTGTTCTGATCTTCTTAAACCAAATGGTCAAATGTTTCTTTCTACTTTAAATAGAAATCCTAGATCCTTTGTTACAGCAATTGTTGGTGCTGAATATATTTTTAATGTATTGCCGAAAGGAACTCATGAATGGAACAAATTTATTAAGCCATCAGAGTTAGAGAAGTACATGCGAAATGCAGGTATAAAATTACTTGAGAGCAAGGGTATGTTTTATAATCCTATTTTCCATAATGCAAATTTAAATAATGATCTCGGAGTGAACTATATGATGCATGGATCTAAAAATGCCTAAAGGCGTATTATTTGATCTTGATGGCACTCTTTTAGATTCAGCGCCTGACTTTATTGCTAGCTTAGACAATCTACTGACAAAACATAACAAGCCAAAACTTGATCCAGAGATAATTAGAAGCCATGTATCTGATGGAAGCTGGAAACTTACAAGCCTGGGTTTTAGTATTGATATATCTGATTATAAGTGTGCGGTTTTGAGAGATGAGTTATTAGAAGAATATGAATCAAATCTTCTACAATATGGAGGAGCTTTTGATGGAATTAAACAGATGCTAGCTTCCT
>Ga0207992_1001167_pt1 | contig 12040 bp, 17 predicted proteins | sample ETN02SmetaG_FD_185788 | JGI IMG/M metagenome (GOLD analysis project Ga0207992, IMG submission 185788) | Marine microbial and viral communities from oxygen minimum zone, Eastern Pacific Ocean - ETNP2014F10-02SV255 (SPAdes) (version 2) | ecosystem: Environmental > Aquatic > Marine > Oceanic ...
CACGTTGTTCAACGCGTTTATATTATTTTTCGCAGTATCGTACGATTTATAATTATTAGTCAAAAACGCCGCCGCGATCTCATTGACCTTACCCGTATTTTTTTTCTTACCCAAATTTTTCAGTTTATTATAATTACCAATTCTTTGTAAGCCTTTCTTATATTTAGTTGTATTTAGATTTATTAAGGCCGCCCGGATTATCCCGTTTAAATATCGCTGTGCGATTGGGTCAAAATTGTATTGTTTATCGAGGGTACGATGTACGGCTATATTATCTACAATTTTTCGTCTTCGCGCATCATCAGACTCTTCGTAAAGATCCACTTGTCTTTTAGCGCGCGCTTTAATGTTAGGATTCTTCATGGAGTTCACGATCTCGTCGAGCCTTTGCTTCGTTTCCTTGACGTTTTTCATGTCCAATAATTCCTGTTTTTGTAATTTATTGTAGGTGTTTTCTATCTTATACATGACACTCTTCTTGGTTTCGACATCTCTATTAAAATTACGAATGTAATTCTTCGTGACCTCTAAAAATTTCGTTTTTGATGTTTTTAAGTCCCGAGCCCGTTTTTCGCGCCGTGTTTGAAGTTCCTTCTCATCTCTTATTTTTTGTGCGACTTTATCGTTCGCTTTCTTTCGTTCCATTTTTTCTCGGAATTCCGCACGCGCGATATTACGCGTGTTGTTAGATGATCCGCTCTTTGAACCATACCGCGAATTCGGTCGGTTTCTTGAATCATAGTTTTGACGGAAGTTAGTGGTATTGCTTCGACGCACGGTATTGTTTCGAGGCACGCTATTGTTTCGACGCACGGTATTGTTTCGAGGCACGCTATTGTTTCGAGGCGTGGTATTGTTATTATTGTTTCTCGTGGAATTATTATTATTATTATTATTATTATTATTATTGTTTCGCTTGGAATTAGCGGTGGTGTTTGGAACACCGTTACCATTGACGTTATTGACATTCAAATCGTTTTGGTAGTTATTATTATTGTTAACGGATATCACACTACGAGGACTTTTTCTATTAGACTCGATAGCCTTCGAATGTAATCGCAATGGTTCTTGAACACCCATCTTTTGTAACTTACCCTCGATCGCGTCGACCAATTCAGATTTAGTCATATCCTTATAACTACCCAACCCAACCTTAGCCGCTATGGTACGAAGTTCGCGCAATTTAGAAGAACTGCTAAATAAAACTTCAAATTGCCTGGCTGTTATGGGAGATTTTCGATCTAACATGTATTTTCCATCCTTCGTGAGGACCATCGGTGGTAATGGAAGTTTATTCGCCTGGATCGAAGCATATGCGTCGCATATTTGTTCTCGAGTGAGGTTAAGTTCCGCGCCCGTGTTCTGCTTCACTAACTTTTTCAGATTTCGGACGTTTATACTTGGATCACACGCGTCCATTTAACGTAAACTAACAAAATTTATTTCATGCCTAGTATCAACATCCTGACTTTATCATCGTACTCCATTTCGAAATCAAAAACGTTCAAATCCTGTGTATCTATAGTCTTCACGGTTTGGTACGTTATAGGATATCTATACCGATTTTTCATCCCCGCGAGAATTAAAGTTTGTGCTAATATCAACTGATTATCTACCTTTTCTATATAATTTGTGTGTGACGTGATTTGTATACAATATACTTTGTGTGGTGGTTTATCTAAAAATGGTGCTAAAGGTAAACACTCCTCTGAACCACCGTCGATGTATGTTAAACCGTTGTAGTCTTCAGACGAAAAGATGTAAGGCAACGCGATGCTCATACACACCGCGTCTAACACTCGCATATCGGGGTTAGAATCAACTGAAAAGTAAACCGTTTTCGACGTGTTAACACAAAACGCAGAAATGTATATCTTCTTCTTTAATTCGCTAAAAGTAGGGTCACATCCACATATTTCAACGAGTTTTTCCCTGATATTTTTTGAATCTATGAGACCAAACTTATTTAAGAAACATTTCAAATCAACTTTGACTAATTCAGAGATGTCTATTTTGAGAGATATGTCTATAATTGACGTTATAGACATATCCAATGCTAGAAGAAAAGCGATGATAGAGCCCGCTGATGATCCGGCAATTTCCTGGACATTGGATAATTTACTTTCTATTGTTTTCAGGTGTCCCAAGATTGCGAAGAAACCCATCGCGCCCGGACCAATAACAAGATATTCCATGTCACTTAATAAAACTGAGGAAATTGCTTTCGCAAAAGAGCGAACGCGAGCGCGAAAACGACTGTATGGATTAAAGCCGCCTGTGGGCTCGTTTGTCCCGACGCGAAGAAACCCTTAGACCCTGGTGGGATCGTAAGAAGCATACCTGGACTCAAAGCCATGAATAAGGTCGTCGTGACGATGAGATCTGTGCGCGTGAGAACGAGACCGATCGCCTTAGAAATCAAGGCGAACGCGATGAGGAAGACGAGCGCGTGAAAGAAAACCACTGTGCGTCCTGTGAGTCCGTCCCCAAAAGATACGCGAGAACCATCAGTTCTGAGAACGATACCCGGACTAAGTGCTAAAAATAGGGCGGAAGGGAGGCTAACCTTTTGAGATGTAATATCTGGTAGCATTTAATATATATTAACAATTTTATACGTCTACTCGTCTATGATCTGAGAATGAATACATAAATTCAATGAAATCATGATACTCGGCGTCTCTGAGGAAATGATGTTCGAGATATGAGTCTGCGATACATCGCTTCAATAAAAACCACATATACCACAATTGTTCATCGAAGTGTCCTCCCCAATCATCGATATGGAGGGGTTCGTCGCGTGGAACTTCATTTTCATCATCACTGTAATCATTATCACTCGTGCGCTCCGCCTGGTATGCGTATTCATTCCAAACCATTACGCCGGTGGTTTTCTGTCTTTGATTCCTAAAAGAGATAGGGAGGTTGATTCTTTTACTGGTAAACTATCGAGTATAACCTTTAAGGCACTTTCGGCGCGGTCTTCATTACCTTGGAAATATGTCACAAGACCATCCTTCACGGACGTCTTATTCATTCCGCCCTTTCTGACACTCTTCTTTACCGCAATCTTACCCTTTTTAAGATTGATAGCGTCGAGTCCGTTATTGATCATCATTTGCTTCACCTGAAGCTTCAAAGCCTTCTCGGCCTGTGTTAAAATTTTTATATCTTCCCTGGCTTCTGTAATTTGCTTGTTCAATTCAACCAATTTAGAGACGCTGTTTGTGAGTTCATCTGTCGGAACTTGGGACATGTTTATATGTATCAATATGTTTTATTCTTTAAGTATCTACTTACACAACCCACGTTGCATGGTATCTGGGACAATAGTGCTGTTGGACCACACGTAAGACTTCTTGTCGACTGGTGGGTCGGCGCGGATTTGCTGGTTCGCGTTGCGAAGCGCACCACCGAGAGTTTCTGGGTAGCCAGTTTGTTGGCGAGGCTCCAAGAACGATTGACCGGCGAGAATGTCATCTGGGGCGAACTCACCAAAATCCTCCTGTGGTGCGACCTCACGTGGCAACAAACTAGAGGCGAGACCGGTGCCCGCCTTCATTTCACATCCAGCCTCAGCTGGTCCGGTAGCTGGTCCAAACGCACCGACTTCCTCTTCATTCACGGTGTAAGCGGATTTTGTGGATTTGACGTTAAGGGTCATGAAATAAACGAGAGCGGCGATAGCGAGGACGATCACCACCTGGCGGCGGGTAAACTTCATCTTCATCTTTATATATTATATAGATAATTTTTTAATCCTCGTCGACAATCATGTATTCGTCTGGATAAGGCTCCTCGGCGGCTTCGACCTCGATCGTATTTTCTTCGGGTGCCTCGGGTTCTGGAATTTTTTCAACCTCGGGTTCGGGTTCAGGTTCGGGTTCGGGATTCAATCTAGCTTGGACCAAATTCCATGAAGATCCGAATGTTTTCTTGCCAAACCAGAGTCCGGAAAATTCGAGTAACACGGTACACGCGCTGCCGATTTTTAAATCAACGAGTGGCATGGTAGTTTTCCTGGCGTCGTAAATTTTAGTCGCAGATATCTCGTCTGCTGTGATCGTACTTTTCTTACAGTAAAATTTCTTAGTTCGATCTTCTGTGAGCTGCTTCCCAAACCACGTCTGGGAATTTTCAAACGCAGAGCTTGTATTTAACTCGTGAATTTCGTCTACTTTAGACATATCAGGCGATTCCGTCACATCGATATCGATTTCACCGTTTTCGTTTTCAACGATTTTCACGTTTCTGAGCTGTATTAAACATCTCTTTCCACCGTCGGTTCTCGCTTTCACGTGATACAGTCCATCTGGACCACGCGCTAAATTTTCGTAAATCATGTTATATTACTACATGTATTCATTTCTTTAAACCAATCCAACATATGGTATCATTGATGATTTTCTTAATATGGGTTTGGGAACCCAATCGTCCCTAGTTTTCTTAAACCCATAGAGGGTCTCTTCCATTTTAAAATTAGATGGAATCGTCTTGGCTTCGATCGGTCTGTGTGTGAATTCATTCTTGATGTATGAATTCCGTGTGTTTAGTTCCCAATTCATTTTCGTTGGATGAAAACGCTGTTCACCACGCGTTTGATGATACCCTGGTATGTTGACATTTGGTTGTTCAGATTTTAACCCGTATACAAACTGCCTCGACAGTTTATCCTTGTCAGGTGTCGTCGTGAATTCGGTATATTTTTGTGGATTTATTTTTAGTGCCGGTTTCATACTGACGTTTTTGTATGATGATGGTTGTGGTTTCCTTTTCTGAAGATTTATATCGGCTTTTTTCAAAATATTTTCCATGGTGGATGAGGTGTTTATTTTACGTTTCGTGACAAGTTTTGCTAATTTTACCATGCGTTTTCGATCTTTTTCTTTTTTACTCACATCTCGAAGCCCCAATTTTTGCATCGTGTATGAATCTTCAATCAAGAATTTTTTAGACGCGAGTTTAATATTGTCAAACTTACCGAAGACGTATTTCCCAGCGATTTTAAAAATCTCGAGCGCTTGAACTTTTGACTGTCCGACGTTCGACCCGAACTCACCGGGTCTCATGAACGCGATATCGAGCATGCCACCCATATTGATCTCTTCAATTTTTCCGCTCTGTGGAGAATACAGCCGCGATTTTAAATCGAGTGCGAACACCTCAACATCTATGAGAATATCCTTTTGATTTTTCGAATTAAATTTTCGTTTGGGAATCAACGTATACCTTCGCTTGACATGTGGTCCAGTTCGTCCGAATCCAAAGCCAATGAATTTTCCGGCTTGACCCTTTTGGTCATTTATCATTTTTGGTATGATCGAGTTGAGTCTCTTTGCGAGTTCGCCCAACTTATTCCACAATAATATTTTGACTGCCTGTAATTTACCAAAATATTTAGAATCCGGCTTCATTCGCGGTGAGAATTTAGTATCTATATCGAGTGTCACGACGCGATCTTTCGGCTGTAGGTGGGAGTTAACCGCGTCGCCGCCGGATAAGATCAAATCACCGACAGGGTTTAAAAAGACCGTGAGTTCGTCGATGATGGTGTATAATTCGTACCGAACGATATCCGTTATGATCACACTCGCAAAGTCCTTGAATGATTTATCTTTGTGATTCCGATGCACTCTCGCCCGAAATTTAGATACATCACCTCGCTCGTAATGTCTTTTCAAAACAGGGTCGTTAAAAAATAATTTTTTTTGCCTGAATCTATTGATGACACCTTGAGAATACTCCGTCGTATCCATTATTAATATCTTATATTAAAATATGAGTTGTTCGAATATAAAATGTGACAATGTCGGCGACTGTAGATGCTACAGGGTCGAAGGCAACCTAGCGCTTCCTAGATGCGGTATAGATGAAAATGGGTTTTTCGTTCCATGTAAAAACGTGTGTTGTTCAGGTGGATGCTCTGATATCCCAATTGATCATTTCAATATATTAAAACCACTCCCTACGAAAGAACCAATTGGCACAAAACCAATATATAATGAAAAAATAAGGGTATTATTTATTATAGCAGCCGTACTAACATGTATCACGACATGTGTACAACTTATACTGTCGAGGAAACGAACTTAAAGACGAAGCGCATAAGTAAATTATAAAACCAACCATGTCTATCGAAAACGTTCTCACCGAAATCGCCGCTCTCCGCACGGAGGTCAAGACCTTGAGTAAGCTTGTCCGCAAGGTCAAGGCAAAGCAAGATGACCCAACCGGCGAAAAAGCCGCACACCGCGCGAAGAACAATGGATTTAACCGCGAACAAAAAATCTCCCCAAAGCTCCGTGAGTTTCTCGGTGTTGAAGAAGGCAAACTCGTCTCCCGATCGTTCGTCACCCGAGCGATCAACAAATATGTCACGGAAAAGGGGCTCAAGCATCCGGATAACGGTCGCGTCCTTGTTCTTGATGATAAGTTGCGCAATCTTCTCGAACCGGGTGAAACGCAAGTGACTTTCTTGAACTTGCAAAAGTTCTTGTCTCCACACTACACGAAGCCCGACGAACCAGCCGCCTAAGTTGATTAAACGAGCTTAAAAAAATAAAACATATAATTATAAAATGATCAACAAGGCTGACATCGAGTCACTTGTTGGTGTGAAGATTAACAACCTGTCTTCATACCAAAAAGCATTCATCCACAAATCCGCGCTCAAAGAAGATGATACGTTAACAGATTCTTTTGAAACACTCGAGTTCATGGGCGATTCCGTCCTCGGATTCGTGATAACTAAATATTTATTCGACAGATACGAAGACAAAAAGGAAGGATTCCTCACGAAAGCTCGCACGAAACTGGTTCGAGGCGAGACGCTCGCGAAGATCGCCATGAAGTTGGACATGTATAAGTGGGTGAGGATGGATGAGAAAGGAATGAGAAACGAGTGGTTTAAAAATCCCAAAATTCTTGAGGACGTATTCGAAGCTTTCATCGGTGCGATCTATATGGATCTGGGGTTGGTCCACGCAAAACGTTGGATTTTGAGTATTTTTGAGAATCCCGAACTCGTCGACATGAACATCATAATGATCGATGATAATTTCAAAGATCACTTGATGCGATATTGTCAATCGAATCAACTCCCACTCCCCGAATATAGATTAGTTGGACACAACGAGGGTATCTTTTATATCGACGCGTATGTTCAGGGACAATTTTTGGGACGAGGTGAAGCGAAAAGTAAAAAGCAAGCAGAACAATATGCGGCTAAACAATTTTTTTACCCAAATAAAGGTGCTTAAAAGATTTGAGGTATCTATAATTAATGCACCCGAATGTCGAGAAACTTTTGAAAAAAACATACGCGGCTCAACGATCGCAGGAATGGCTCGATCTACGAAAGAATATGTTGACAGCGTCGGACGCGGCGACAGCTATCGGCGAAAACAAATACGAAAAACCTTTTGATTTATTATTAAAAAAGTGTGGCAAGGGGAAGCCTTTCACGGGCAACGCCGCGACTGAACATGGGAATAAATACGAAGATGAAGCGCGCATTGTATACGAACAAAGACATAACGAGGTCGTACACGAAATAGGTTTAGAGCCTCACCCAAACTACCCGTGGTTAGGTGGATCGGCAGACGGAATAAGTGAATCCGGTAAACTCATTGAAATTAAGTGTCCGATGAGTAGGCAGATTCTACCCGAGGTCCCGCGCCACTACATGCCACAATTGCAAATGTGTATGGAGATTTTAGACCTTGAGGAGTGTGATTTTATCCAATATAAGAATGCGGATTTCAATTGGCCGGCGCCGGAAGAGTTTGTCGTCGTGAACGTGAAGAGAGATAGAGGGTGGTGGGAAAAGTACTTTCCCGTTATGGAGGAATTTTGGCAGAAAGTCCTATACCATCGAGAACACGGAATCGAAGAACCTGTCAAAAAGAAGCGATCTCCTAGGAAGCCTAAAGAACCTGAACCATGCGCGATACAGAGCGATCCAGAGGATGATTATCAAGATTTTTAGATTTATATCTAACTATACTATAATGAAGTCAACTGTAATTATTATTTCAATCGTCGTGATCGTCCTAATAATTGGATGTCTTTTCGCCATCAGCGCGATTTCCAAACGATCCGAATCTGATGAGCGAAAAATAATTGATCCACCCATCGCGCCAGCACCGGCACCAGCTCCAACTTCAAACCGCGTGCGCCCAGTTGTCTCTACAAAACACGCTACTATATCCATACATGACAACTGTGATTGTACATCTAATGAAATAGACAATGTACGTATTTCAAAAGGTAATATAATGCCTTTTTCTGGTTTTATTTCTATTGATAAAGACCAACAATGGAAATGTATTAAACATTATAACATGGATATCCGTGATGTTGAATTGGCGTACTCTGGTAAAAAGAACGGTTCCCCCGTTAGTCACTCTGAGAAGGGTACGACCACGGTACACGATTTTAATGTTTACACGGTTGGGTGTGATCCGGGCGACACAGAATTCCGGACCGACGGTCTCAAATTCAAATGGAGTGTGCTCGAGTAGCTACAAATTATCTTCAAGTATATTATACGATGATCGTTATAATTGTGTCGATCGTCGTGATCGTCCTAATAATTGGATGTCTTTTCGCGATCAGTGCGATTTCCAAACGATCCGAATCTGATGAGCGAAAAATAATCGATCCACCCATCGCGCCAGCACCAGCACCAGCACCTGTTGAAGAAGTTCAAGACGAATGGGTAAAACCAGTGAGAAGTAAAAAAGAGGCTGATGTGTTTGTATATAATAACTGTGATTGTGAATCTGATATGGTACGCGGCTTGACAGTCGGTGACAATAATTCCCTAGAGATGATTGGTGAGATATCAGTGTACGGCGATGAACAGTGGAAGTGTATAAAATCCAAAAATATGAGTATCAGTAATTTTGAAGTAGCCTATTCGGGTATATCAAACGGCGATCCCGTTTCATACAACGGACAGTTGAATATGGTAGACAAGTTTGATAACTATACAATTGGGTGTAAACCCGGCGACACAAAATTCCGGACCGAAGGACTCAAATTCAATTGGAATGTGCGCGAGTAGCTACAAATTATCTTCAAGTATAATATACGATGATCGTTCTAATTGTGTCGATCGTCGTGATCGCCGCGGTGATCGGGTGTTTGTTTGCGATCAACGCCGGGTTCAAAAAACTTGAACAAAAGGCGCCCGCACCAGCGCCGGCGCCCGCACCAGCGCCCGCACCAGCACCCGCACCAACGCCCCAAGCAGAAGACGACGACCCCGTCGGTGACGATGACGGTGATAACATAGAAACATACATTTCCCCATTTGACTAATACCTAAGTCACTGTAATACATAAAAAATTTAAACAAAAATGTCCACACATTTAACACTGTTCCCGCATCAAGCCGAGGGTGTTAAATGGATGCTCGCACGCGAACGCGCGAACTCGGGACCAAAAGGTGGATTCCTATGCGATGAAATGGGTGTCGGAAAAACCGCGCAAGTTATATCGACTATTTCGGAAAATTTGAAGACAAATACTTTGATCATCGTTCCAAAATCTATCGTCGGTCAATGGGAAAAGGAGATTCACCGATTCGCACCGCATGTATCCGTATACGTATACGATGGTCCAGACAGGTTCAAAGATATTGAAAATTTTAAAAATCATCGCGTGACTATCTCGTCATACGGTTTGCTCACTGAAAAGGATCCAATTCTTTTGAATGTTGAGTGGGGACGCGTCGTTTTGGATGAGGGGCATGAAATCAGAAATCGGCGGGCGAAGAGATCGAAAGCCGCGTGCGCGCTCAAATCAGACATCAAATGGGTCATCACGGGCACGCCCATATTCAACAAAATCGATGACTTTGTATCGCTCTCCGCGTTTGTTGGATTTTCGCGTCTTGAAGTTCAATGTGAATACGATACCATTAAAAATGGGTATATATTGAGACGAACGAAAAACGATCATAATATTTCGTGTGACGCGACGAAATGTATTTTTGAAAACGTGGAGATTGAGATGTATCCGGAAGAAAAGGAATTTTACAAAGACGTTTTCATGGAATCACAGGATACTATTAAAGAAATTTTCAAAAATTCAGTTGGGAACGTCACGCGTCACAATATGGCTGTTTTGGAATGTTTTTTGCGCGCTCGGCAGGCGATGATTTGGCCGCAGCTATACAATGACGGTGTTTCAAAGCAGTGTGGGGTAGATCTACCGAAATGGGAGGGGCGTTCTAAAAAAATGGAAACTTTATTTCGTTTGATTTCAGAACACCCGAGTGAAAAGACATTGATTTTCTGTCAGTTTATAGGTGAAATGAACCACATCAGTGAACAATTGGATTGCTCGGTTTTTCGGATAGATGGCGCGTGTTCGAGGGAACAGAGAGAGACGCAGTTAAAAAAATTCGCAGAGGCGCCGATGAATAGCGTCATGATCATCCAGGTCAAAGCTGGTGGGCAGGGTTTAAATATTCAGTGCGCTTCGAGGGTATATATCACGAGCCCCGCATGGAATCCAGGGACGGAGCTTCAAGCGATCGGGCGTTGTCATCGGTCGGGTCAAAAGAAAGACGTATACGTCAAAAAATTGATTTATGTCGGAGACGACGCATGTCCGAGCGTTGAAGAAGCAATCATCGGCATTCAAGTGCGAAAATCCAAGGCGTGCGCGGAGGTACTCAATGACAAAAGACTCGAATCCCAAATCCCAGCGAGTGAAAAAATGACAAACATGATGTCGATCTCTGAGGTTCGAAATATTTTCAGAGCGTAATGTATATAACAATGACTACCGGATCCCGAGCCGAGGTATTCCACGGCACCGTCGACCAAACCGCTGGTGGTTTGAAAAAGAAAGATTTGTTTCAAGACAAGTATGGTGAAATCAAGAGTAAGAAGGCGTCTGAATCCGCGCTCGCTCGCATGAAGGAGGAAGGTAAGAAGGCTATGGTGAAGGTGTTCAAGCCTCGCAAGACGGGGTTCAAGCTCCAACCAAAAGCCGGCACGAAAGCGCACGCGAAAAAACTTGAGAAGATGCAATAATAAAATGTTGTAATAAATTAAGATGTCTCTTACAAAGTGGACCCAGGCCGTTAGGTTAGCTAAAATTAAACAGGGTGTTGACCCCTCTAAATATGTGATGTTGAGGGGTAAATTATTAAAAGAAGCACAGGCGATTTATCAATTATTGATAATTAATAAATAATTAAACTACGAAATTAAACCCTTTCAAACTCTGTGGCTCATATACGATCAACTGATTTAATTTATACGTCACTCCGAACATTTTGTTCAAGAAATAAACGCTATTGATTTCCACGATAGCAGTTCCACTATTTCTTGAATAAAGTCCGTGTCGACACGCGTCTTGCTTCGAATTTCTATCCGAATCAAACACGGGTGCCCGTACATTGTTTTCCATGTTAGAATCGACCTTTACGCGAAACTTTGGTTCGCGCTCGGAAGATTCCTTGATGTTAGAATTAAACATAGCTCGCAATTCTTCTTTAGATTTTTTCATTTGAAAGATTTCTTGTGACTGCTCAAAAACCGCGTCGATTATTTTTTCTTCGAAAGCCTTCATGATTTCATAAAATTTTTTAACGAAATTCCCATCCTCATCGTACCCCTTCATCGCGAAATCGATACTCCATTTCGTCGGACCAACTTCCGGTGTGAACCCAGACAAACCAAACGGCATATACATTCGCGGAAACTGTACGCGTAACGGCTTCCCTTCTTTTGAGCATAACGCGATCTTTCGCCCCGCGTACGATGGAATCTCGACATCGTCTAATAAAGTGACGAACTTTGACATTATAAATATAAAAGGGTTATTATCTTTAAGCTGAACACATCGCACAATCAGCCTCCAATGAAAATTGAATGGGTCTCGCCTTGGCTTGACTTCTAAGGTAATACATACCTGTCTTCAAACCTTTTTTCCACGCGTACATATGCATACTCGATAATTTAGAAGTCGTCGGACTTTCCATAAACAAGTTCATACTTTGTGATTGATCGATGAATCGCCC
>Ga0207992_1001168_pt1 | contig 12034 bp, 9 predicted proteins | sample ETN02SmetaG_FD_185788 | JGI IMG/M metagenome (GOLD analysis project Ga0207992, IMG submission 185788) | Marine microbial and viral communities from oxygen minimum zone, Eastern Pacific Ocean - ETNP2014F10-02SV255 (SPAdes) (version 2) | ecosystem: Environmental > Aquatic > Marine > Oceanic ...
TCTCATACGATGCCAGCGATAACCCAAATTGGCGAGTTGACTTTATACTATGGGCGATGTCAGGAGAGTATGGAGTTGACGGGTGGTGTTTGGGCATCTCTAAAGTAAATTACGCGATCATGACTGGTACCCAGTTTGGTTTGTGGAGTCTAGATCCATATCCGTCTTATGGCGATGTATCCGTGTGGGAAGCCTGGAAAGGGCTTGCAGATCACCTAGGAACAGGAACCGCCTATCTCCTTCAATACGATTGTGACAGAAAAACATCGGCTTACGTTGATACCCATGAGGCAGGGCTTTAGTAATCGGACTTTAAATCAGCCATGACGCGTAACGACAGCATAGCCCTTATGTTCTAGGGTTGGATTCCCCCGCTTTAGGCTTTCCACTAGGCATGCAACCATCGTAATGCAACTTTTGTAACCTCCTAATAAGGCAGAATTCAGTTATCTCTGATAGCGGAGAATAGAACCTAGAGCGAGAATCACTACCATAGTCGAAAGAACCTGAAGAGCATTTAGCGATTCTCCTAAAAAAATCCACGCTAATGCAGCTGCTGCTACAGGTACGAACAAAGTAAAGATAGAGCCAACCCAAAGAGGAATACGCACAAGCGACCAATTCATTAGGGAATGTCCGATAACTCCTGCGGTAACAGCGAGAAGCAGAAGCCAGAGAATATTTTCTCCAGAGGGAACTGTAAATGATATCCCTAGGACTAAAGCAATAACGAAGCTCATGACGGCGGTTATGGCCGCTGTGGATGCTGTGTATTCCATCGGAGTGATTCTGTCTTGTGTTTTTTTCGAGAGGATAAAGTATGCAGACCATGAGAAAAGTGCCCCTACGGACAACAAGTCCCCTGTCAAATTCCATTCAGCTGAACCTGTTGATCCGACTAGGACTCCGACCGTACCGAGTAGGGCTACGAGTCCGATTCCTATCTCTCGCTTTCGGATTTTCTCTCCTAACACCTTATATCCATAGATAGATACGATGATCGGTTGCAATGAGCCGATGATCGTAGCATTCACAATCGTGGTACGTTTCAAAGCTTCAAAGAAACATGCGACGTCAAGGCCCAAGGCCAATCCCCCCCAAATTGATACACGTAACGCACGGATAGTAAGAGGAGTTCCTTTTGCCATCATGAAGATCGCCAACAAAGAGGAATAGAAGGTGAATCGGTACACAGCTATTTCACTAGAGCTCAGAGAGATATGCTTAATGAGGACTCCAGATGCCCCCCAAGCGGTTACAGCGACAGCGGCACCGATCAAGGCAACCGTTGCTTCTGGGTTAGATTTTTGCAAAGGGGTTGAGGGCATTAATACATTCCACCATAGTCTGCTAAGAGGTTCCTTATCGTGGGTGTGTAAGCGTGAATATAGTTGCAGGACCACGGGCGCCTAAAAGAGTCAAAAGTGTATAAAGGGTCCTTTCAATAGCCCTTGTAAATACATAGCCTCTAGCGCCTCTAGCACCCCCACATGTAACAAACCTGTTCTGCCCTAAACTAGAACGCATGGTTAAAAGGGTTGTCACAAGCATCGTTACTCTCGCTGTTCTCATGGGCAGTCTCGTAGCCTGCGGAAGCTCTGATCCAGACACTGGTCGTTTCGACGAATTGGTAGAAGCCATGAGCGAAGTGTTTGTCGACCCCGAAGCTGCAGAGTCGCCAGCCATACTTCAACATGCATGTCTCATGGAGGTGCTCGTGAACGATGGAGTAACGACGTGGGACTGGGCAATCAACCACTACCGATCAAATTCCAAAACGATGAATAACTGGAATGATGAAGGAGAGTTCCCTCCGGGAAACATATTGGATGACAATCCAAACTATGAATGGGATCAGTTCTTAGATAAGGCCCTCCCTTGTTTCGAAAAGTGGGTCTTCAACTAAAACGGCAAACACACCCCTGTAAACACAAGGCCTCTAGGGCGCCCTAGGGTCCTATACAAGTAACAAACAACAACCCCCACGACAGTTAGTCTGGCTGTACCTCACTGGTATGTATTGGTTTACTCTCAGGGACACGACAGGGACACGACAGGGACACAAGAGGACTGAAATCAACCATATTTAATGCGTATCTATAAGTACTAAAACCCCTTATGTTTACTGGCGTGTTTTATGTTTGTGCTGGTTGTGTTTATATTCGGTTTAACTTTGGGAGCAGGGGGTCGAGAGTTCAAATCTCTCCGTCCCGACAAGTAAAACCACAGTTTAGAGTCTTACCTTACAGGTAAAGTATTACTCAACTTGCTTTGAGTCGCTTCCATTCTAATTGTTGCTATTCCAAACCTTTTTTCACCAAATACACAATCTGTTGACTACCAAAGCAAATAGCTGCATAGAATTAACTATCGGAGAGGTAATTGGAACTTGCTGATGGGTAAGTCCTACCGCTAGCAAGGGGTTACGGAAGGGGTAAATTATATGTTTCGTAGCCGGACGAGCGAAACTGATCGCAAGTTATCTTGGCCTGACCCCGCTGAGGGATTCAGAACTGATATCGAAGGACTCCGCGGGTTATCCGTTCTCCTTGTTGTTCTTTTCCATATAGAAATTAATGCATTCTCTGGTGGATACATAGGAGTCGATGTTTTCTTTGTCATCTCGGGATATCTATTAACATCTCTGTTCTTTGGGGAGATAAATGAGAAAAGTCAGGTGAATGTATTGGCTTTCTTTTCCAGAAGAGTCCGTCGTCTTCTACCCGCTTCAGTCACAACCATCTTGGCAACCATTCTATTAGCCTGGATTTTCCTGTCACCCTTTGGGGTAGAAGCAGTAATAAAGGATGCCTTCGGGGCGTCGACATACTCTATGAACTTCCTTTTGCTGCAACAATCGACGGATTATTTGAATGCACAATCTAGTCCTTCTGTGTTTCAACACTATTGGTCCTTAGCTGTTGAGGAACAGTTTTATTTCTTATGGCCATTTGTATTTGCTGGTATTGCAAAGTTGAAGATTCCCAGAGAAAAGTGCGGATATCCAATGATCATGATCGTTGCTGTCTCTCTTTGGCTATCAATTTATATCAGCGAGAGTAATGAATCATTGGCTTTCTTTATGCTGCCAACTCGGGCATGGGAAATGGCTTTTGGCGCTCTGCTGGCATGCTATCGGAGCAAAATCCTCCAATTGGGACAAAGATTCATAGAAATATTAGCCATTGCGGGTTTATCAGCGATTCTTTTCCCTACCTTTATTTATGATGACTTCACTCTCTACCCAAGTTGGAGAGCAATATTTCCTGTGTTAGGGACCGGCTTCATTATTGCATCCGCCGGTTCTGCTCTAAGTAGATGGTTAAGTTCCCCATCTCTTATCTTCTTGGGCAAATACTCATATGGCTGGTATCTCTGGCACTGGCCCTTTATCTGTTTAGCAAATACATACTTTGATGAGAACAATCGGATCGTCGTTAACGCAATCGCTGCTCTAATCTCACTCCCTGTAGCAATACTTTCGCATAGAACGATAGAAACACCCGTTCGGAAACTCAACCTCTTCGTTCACAAACCTTCAAAAGGAGTCATATTTGGCATACTCCTGACCCTTGTGTCTGTAGTTTTGGTATTCACGGCATTTGTATTAAGACCAAAGGAAAGCATCCAACTTTCTTCTGAGCAGAACCAAATACCGATTACGATCATTCAAAGAGATGAGATAGTAACCGATACGGAAACTTCGAAAGATTCACTGGAAAAGACTGAAGCCAGCGATCAAACCAGTAACGAACCGGAGTTTCATGAAGATACTTCTGTCGGGACGATAATCATTGATGAAGGTGTACGAAATCATTATGAACTCCTAGAAGCAGGTTCAGAACTTCAATACCTTCCAGAGTCAGTGGGTTTAGGGGGCAACAAGCCACGAATATATGGTTCAAATCCGAGATGCCACGTGACGACTGCCGCACAGGCATCACCTCCATGCTTATATGGAGAACTGGATTCCAAGCGGACCATGGTTCTTTTCGGGGATTCGCATGCAGCAACTTGGTTTCCCCTGTTTAATTCTGTTGCAGAAGAATTTGGCTGGCGACTTATCTCTAGAACCAAAAGCTCATGTTTCGCGGAGGAGTTAGAATTTCCGCTTTATGGAGTAGATAGAAAGTACTCCGAATGTTTTGGTTGGAAAAAATGGGTTCAAGAAGAATTAGCCGAAAGCCAAGTTGACTTAATTATTGTGGCTACAAAACGCAAAGATGTCCCAGTAATAAATGAATACTTTTCTGTTGAAGAGTGGAACGACGGGCTGGCAAGATCCCTAAGTACTTTGGGTTCATTTGCACCTCAGGTGGTTCTAATGGGTGCTACCCCCTATATGGAAAATCATATCCGTGAGTGCATCACCTCTTCAGAAGACATCAGTAAGTGTCATGGCATATTTGAAAAAGCGGTGCCGACCGACTACCAAAAACTTGAGGAAGCGGCGACTGTCAAGTCAAATACGGTCTATGTACCTACGGTTGATTTACTTTGTACAAAAACTACATGTCCCAGTGTTGTGGGGAACAATGTCACTTACATGGACCGGCAACATTTAACCCGTGACTTTGTGCTGACACTCACCAATTTTGTTACCCAAAGACTTTTTGATGCAGGGATTGACTTGCGATAGCTCCCTTCTACGCAACATTGAAAGTCTCTACCGATTGTCTTTCCTATTCGTAATAGAATTGACATTTTGTGATTGAATTTCATGTTCTCTTACACTTTGAACCCAAGTGTCCTTTTGGTAATCTGACGAAGAAAGAACACTATAGACAGCCAACTTGCAGCAGTTGCTAAAGCTGCGCCTTTCGTATCTAAGAACGGAATAAGAAGCATATTAAGAAAAAGATTTGTGAGAGTCATACCCACAAGAAGCAATGATTGGCGTGCAGGAAATCCAGATTGTTGCAAAATATTAGTAAAGGGTATGTAACCGGAGCTAAGACCAACTCCAAGGCTTAGGATAAGAAAGACAGGCCAACTTTCGTCTGCTATCTCTTTCGTAAATAAAAATTCAACAACTATGGGGTACAGCAAGTTACTAATCACTAGAAGCGGTATCGCCAACAGATAAATCTGGCGCTTTGCTCTAGCAATAGTCTCCTGTAGCTCAGAGATCTTGTTTTGTACAAACAAGCTCGTGACTACCGGATCCAAAATATAACGTGGAACCATAGCTGCCTGATATAGTCCCTCAGCAAATAAACTAGCAATGCTGTACACACCTACTGATCTGGTACCTGAAATTAATCCAAGTAAAATAATGTCAAGCCTCGTATTGAGGTCAAGTAACGTGGAACCCAAAAACCCTCTACGACCGTATCGGAGATGTTCAGTGACCATCTTTTTTGATTTACGCCATTGACTCAAACCTGATAGTTCGGATTTATTTGTAAGCATTAAGCCAAGAAATATTGCTATCTCAGCGCCTGAAATAGTCCAAGGAAGAATCCGATCATTGGAGGACCAATAGGAAGCAATGGTCGCCAGTCCAGCTAAAAGAACAAACCTGCCTGAAAAGAAAATAGAAAATGCTCGAATTCTTTGTAAGCCATTTATATGAGCAAGAAGAGATTTATTAATCGGATACAAAAACAATCCAACGGCGACAGCTCTAAGTCCATCAAGATAATACGAATTATCTGACCAACGCAGAACTATTTCTCCACCGGAATAGATAAGCAAGGTTGTGGTTAATGATGTAAACGTTGTTGCCCAAAGCCCAGCGTTGAGAATTTCAGAGGTGTTTCCTTCTTCTGATCGGGCTTTTGGGGTGTGATAAAGCACTGAACTGTGGATACCCATGGCCCCTATCTGCCCACCGATAATTACTATAGCCAGTAACATGTTGTAGCGACCAAGAGCTATTACACCAAGTTGATTAGCAATTACCTGGTTTATGGCCAAACCAGACAAAGCAACAGCCCCAAATGCAGTGAACGTCCAAACAAAGTCTTTACTTTTGATGTTCAGATTAGACATAATGCCCCTCGCCACCTTCTTTTAGAAATCTAATTATCGAAAAGGGCATTTCATTGGTAGTGACTTGCAAATCTTTGTATGTGACCACCAGCCCACTTTAGATCAATACCAACTGTGGCGAAATAAGATGCAAGTCCGAGAGCATTAAAGCTATTATCACGAGTTCCCTTCTCTAATGCCTCTTGCCTCTCAATTAATCCGAAACGGATCTGATTTGATCGCAAAGTATCATGTTCAGTCATTCCTAAACCAATGAGGTACATCAGATTATAGAATGGCGCAGTTCCATCTCCCATTCTCCAAGGTGTTACCGAACGATCTTCTCCTGAACTCCAAGCGTATTCTGAACGTAATGTAGTCTCAATTAATTCCTCTTCCCATGGGATATAAGAAAATGGTTTAAGAAATTTATGATCCCGAATGTAATAATCAACAAAACCGATTAAACCTTCTTTGACCAAAGAAGGCATCAAGCCAGGCGATTGAATCGCATGTGCTCCATAGGTGCATATCATTTTTGTCATGCTTGAAATGTTAAGTCGATAAGTCGTTCCTTGTGAATGGTCAGCTGATGTTTTAGCGCCTGCAAGCATAGATTTAAACCCAGTTGTTTCCATAGGGTGATCCGCCATAAGAACAGGTATTCCTCCTCTCTCTCTCGCTACTTCTTGACCCCATCGGAAATAGGGTTTGTCCCCGGCCATAAGAATAGGTATTGTCGCTAGCTTAGGATTTTTCAGCCAAGATGAAAGGGCACGATTTATCCGAGTTCGATTGCGACGTATATCGGGAGATACAACAATATGCTCTACTCCAAGATCACCGCACATTTGCGACATATTTTCGCGCGCAGCCGTGGTTACCATTCCCCAATCATAAGTATAAGCAATCGGCTTAAACCCAAGATGATGCACTAAGTGCAAGATATATGAACTATCTCGGCCACCACTTAGACACACCAGAACTTCCCCAGATTCCGTTAATTCGCTTTGCAAATCCTCTGTCAAGCTATCCAGACCACTATATTCAGGGAGCTTAAAGTCAAGGCAAATAGAGCAAACTCCATCATCGTTGAAGTAAATACCCGGAAATGTCTCAGGAAGAATACAGGCATTACATCTTCTTAAACCCTTAGCCCTATCTTGAGCAATTAAAGCTACTTGCTCCATGCTCTTTGAGAAATCTGAGTCCACTTGGCTTCCGCCAAGATGTAAACCCTGTGCCCCCTCCATTCCCACTTCACTTTTAATAGAAGTAAGCACAGAGATACTTCCTGTGTCCTGAGATGATTCATGCAAGGTAACTGTTTCGTTAAGTTTCACTTGTGAACAATTTTGTTGAAGTTCTTTCGAAAACTGCCTGGGTTCACTAGCTATAAAAATTTGTTCGTTATCGCCAGTAGCAAAGTAAAGGTTGCCAACGTTCGTACGACAAATCACTTCACCTGAAGTTGAAGCCGCAATGATGCTGTACTCGCCGCTTAATTGGTTAAATACTTCATCAGAACTGTATGCCCTCCTTTCTCTATCCCACTTTTCTAGAAGGAGAGCGATTGCAACGCTATCTGTTTCAATTCCAAGGTCATTAATCTGTGTTTTTAAACGTATCTCATCTGCATTAGTGATGACTCCGTTATGGACAACCACCCAACTGCCCAGTACTACTGGTTGATTATTTTCCGATGAGCCTGAATAACCATGTGTTTCCAAACGACTATGGCCAAACAATGCAACAGTCTGTTGAGTTTTTGCAGATTTAAGAAGTTCATGGCCGACTGGTGTTTTGACCATCGATTCAAAGCTGTGATTGGCTTTGACGATTCTAATCTGCTTGTCATCCGAAACTGAAATTAAGCCACTGGCATCAACACCCCTGCGTTGCGCTTTCTTACCTAATCGATTTAGTTCTGTGATGTCGCTTTTGGATATGAAATTATCACCAACTGTAACTACGCCAAATAATCCACACATCTCAAAATTCCCTTGTGTACATGATCATATTCAAATAGCGGCGAAACTCATATTTGGTAAACATTAGGTTCAACCTCTTAAAGGGTCATTAACGCGAGACAAATGTTGTAATTCATGGAAAGATCTGTCCCTCTCACGAATTTCTTCTTTTGGACCCATGTTCCATATCCAGCCATATCGCGAATAGAAACGATTGGACCGCTGTCATTAATGCCACGAAAAAAAGAATAGCTGTAGTTCTTGGGAGTTCACTAGATTGTGCGTAAACATAGAAGAATCTAACTGACAAAGGAATAGCAACAAATGTTGTAATGAACGTTCCGAATGCAAAGAATAGAACTAAGGGATGAAAATCAAGGACTACATATTTCCACCACAGTCTCTTAAAAAAGTTCTTTGTTAGGACACGAAGAATTAAAGGAATATACCTACTTACTTTAATTGTGCTTACTTCTTGACCATAAACTGGCCTAACTTCGCAATCAGCCACAGAGAATTGTTTGATATTCAACATGGTCAATATGTCTGCATTTCCTGCGTACCCTTTTGCCATACTTGCGATTGGGATCTCTGAAAGAGCCGAGTTTCGTATTACTGTGTATCCGCATTGCGGGTCCATAAGAGAATAATATCCGGTTGCAAATTTCGTTAATAGGGTTAACAATGAATTGCCTAGATACCGATACTTAGGCATTGATGCAATATCTGTGTGTAAAAGGCGGTTACCTTTTATGTAATCATGGTTGCCGTCAATGAGAGTATTTAGAAGGTTAGGGAGATCATTCGGGTCCATTTGGTTATCACCTGCCATTACGACTGTGGCATCGCATTCTGTATCCAGACTTTTGAGATACCCATCGATAAGGGACTGTCCCACTCCCTGGTTCTTTTCGTGGACGATAAGCATGATCCGGTCGTCATGCTTTGCTGCTTCAGTTACAATCTCGTTTGTTTTATCTGTACTGCAGTCGTCGATGACGATTATTTGATCAATAAAGTTCGGCATACCTGAAAGAGTGTCAAGGATAAGCAACTCTTCATTAAAAGCTGGAACAATAACATTTACTTTATGCTCTCTATACATTGCAGTGGTTCTTTGCGTACATCATGATGTTCCATTATTTAGAGGGCAAGTCTTAGTTTCAACTGTCTTTTCTGCATCTTTAGAAGATGAGTTTCCTGTGCGAAACCAAGCATGAACTTTCACAGCTATATATAGTACCGCAAGAGGAGCTATGTGAACGAGCATTCGATTTCCAGAGTCACCCCAACCAATACGATAGGGTATTCTCCTGATAGCACCGAGCAAAAGAATTATGAGTAATCCACCGCCGATAGTCATTATCCAAACGATTTCGTTTTTTATTCTTGGCCCAAAGCAAAGCAAAACGACCGCAAGAGGCCCAAATGTCCACCAGAATGCACCCCAATAACCCGTACCAACAGCATTAGAGAGAAAGATTAAGCCGCTTTCAATTGTCTGTTCTCTGGCCAAAAGGAGAAAGCAAAAGATGATGCCCAGAGCGATGATTGTGATAGTGGGAAGAAGATCTAAAACCTTCAGACTCGATCGCCACCAATTTAGGACCAAAGGACCGGCCGCTATAAGTAGCATTAGAATTGTATTACGAGGTGAAATTATCGTGCTACCGCTTGCACCCGCAATCGCTAATCGTACGTACCATAGCACTGGAACTACCAAAGAAATCAAGGAGAACGTCATCAAATCTTTTCTCGAGAGCTTTTCAATCGATACGAATGAAATTATCAAAAGCGTCGTTAGAAGTAAGCCTTCCATCCTTATGAAAGCTGTAGATCCTATTAAGAGTGCAGAAACAGATGGGCACAATGCTTTCTTGAGGTCACTACCTTTAGTGAGGCAAATCGTAAATCCAAGCGAGTAGAATCCCGCCATCAGTAGGTGACTGTTCAGGTAACCCAATTGCATGCGGAGCATATACGTCACAGACCCAAATGCCAACAAAATTATAAGGACGCTAATACCGAATACTGCGGAATCCTTTCTAGATGAGGTTACGAGATGAGAAACGATAATTATTGCGCTTATTATCCCTAAGAATCCCGTGACAACTGGGAGGTAAACAGTATATGAAAAGTTGAAAATTTCACTTCCTGTTTGAAAGTTCGTGATCATGAAAGGAAAACTGGCCAACTCAGGTGAGCTAAAAGAGAAAATTGATGATCCGAACGATTTACCGCTGAGTAATATTTTGTAAGAATCAAAAGTGAGCAACGGGGATACAAGAACTCGGATTACAAGCATTAATGCGGTTGCAATCGTTACAGAGCATAGAAAAGACCTGAAATGCAGAACTAAAGTCGCCTTGGTTTGCTTTATTTTGGATAATTCAACAATTGACAGAATCCCCATAACGCATAAGCCGACTATCGGTTGATTGATGCCGAAAGCATAGACTAGGGCACTACTGAAAGTGTAAATTGCAACACCCATTGGCAGAAGCATGGTCTTAGCAAGAAGCGGGTTGCTTACAATAAGTCCACTCCGTGAGGCAGTCCCGAACCCACCGAATGACAAGACAATGCAGAAGAGCAACTCTCCAATCACTTATTCACCACCACATAATCTGTTTCAGCAGTTGAATAGAAACTGTAACTTTCACCCTCTCCAAAAAGAAGTAACTTTCTGTTCTTGTATAAGGGTCCTTCAAAAATTATTTCTAAGGCACTCATCCGGCTAAATGGCACAAAGGAAGAGTCGTGACCTGTATCGACTTGGAACTTAGCTTTAGTGAAGCCATTCAAGTAAGTAGGATTTGTACTTGCGTCAACGATGACTAATTTATCTTTGAGATGGGGTTGTAGTTTCATGTAGGTTAGCCACGTCTCTCTCGCTCGTATCTGAGGACTACTTTCAGCAATATCATTTAAGTCACTAGGGCCGTTAAGCTGCACTCCCCATGCATGGTCATTTTGCTTTGGAAATGTTGATGCGCCCAAACTAAATCCAACAATCAAAATAACAACGGTAGCGAAGGGAAATAAAAGTTGATTACCTTTCTTCGAGAGATACGCAGCAAGTGCAATAAAAATAAATCCAGCGGGGATAAAGTAGTAAATTTCTCTTTTATATGGATCAATTCGAGCCTTGAACTCTTCAAATCTAGAAACATCATCACTCCACGCAATTACAAGCAGAAGAACTAAAGCTAATCCCAAGCAAGCTAATACCAAAAAAACAGGTTGCCTCTGATAGCAAGATCTTGCTTTTTTAATTTGAGGTTGAATATTAACTCGCCTCACCTTTTCAAAGGCTGACTGAAAACCGGCGAATTCCTTCTTCAAGATTAAATCCCCCCTACAGCAATATGATTTGCAGCACAAGTATACACTTCTACTCTCAACAAGTAGTTACTGCATGCACCGCTCAGCACTAACATACCCCCTCAAACCCCCACAGATGGAACAAACGCTAGGCAAAATTACTCAAGCAATCGTCGTCGCTTAATTTCTATTCTCCAATTATCCAAAAAGCCACTCACTACTAGTCAGATATTGGAAGTTGACAATGAACTTGCCCAATCAAGTGTTTACCGTAATCTCGCTGTGTTAGAAGAAGCAGGGTCGGTAGTTCGAATTATCACAAACGATGACCATGCACGGTATGAACTAGCCGAACAATTTACTGACCACCACCACCATGTCATTTGTTCATATTGTGGAGAAATTCTTGACTTTCATTTGTCAGACAATGTTGAGAAGGCTTTAGAGGTTTCACTTCAACAGGTTGCTGAACAGTTTGACTTTATTGTTGAGAGCCACCGACTTGATTTGATCGGAACTTGTACTTCATGTAGCCCATTGCAAGAACGTGCTAATTGCTGATGTCCTCTTTCCTAGATAATCTTGGATGATGGAGCAACAAAACACGCAAACCCCGCCGACCGGTCTGGCTCGGATAACAGGTGACTTAATTCAACATTCAGAGACTTGGGGAAAGATTTGGTTTGGACTGGTCTTCTGGGGCTGTGTTCTCTTTGCTATCAGTCAGCGGATTTGGCCAAATGCGAATAATGCGGTCTTGCTCATCG
>Ga0207992_1001173_pt1 | contig 11966 bp, 10 predicted proteins | sample ETN02SmetaG_FD_185788 | JGI IMG/M metagenome (GOLD analysis project Ga0207992, IMG submission 185788) | Marine microbial and viral communities from oxygen minimum zone, Eastern Pacific Ocean - ETNP2014F10-02SV255 (SPAdes) (version 2) | ecosystem: Environmental > Aquatic > Marine > Oceanic ...
AGGTTCAGTAGGCTTTCAAGTTGGTGCACAAGCTAAGGCAATTGTGATTGCCTTTATGACTGAAGATATATTAAATAATTTCCGTAATAACCCTGGTTGGAAAGTTGGTGTAGATGGCCATATTACGATAATCGACCAAGGTCTTGGGGCAGCAATAAATACTGATAATGTTTTAGATCCGATAGTTGCTTTTGTTTTCGATAGTAGGGGGCTAATGTATAGCCTAACTCTTGAGGGCTCTGTATTTACAATGCTTGATAAAGGCAATTAGTGTAATGCTTCGATAATTTTACCTTCTTGTTTGGCGCGAGCCTTAAACTGATCTTGCCATTTTGATTTGTGATTTGCTGGCGTTATTTGAACAGCCGTAACTTTATATTCTGGACAATTTGTCGCCCAATCACTGTGTTCGGTTGTAACCACATTGGCCCCTGTTTCAGGGTTATGGAAAGTAGTATACACAACACCGGGTTGAACTCGCTCTGTAATCTTAGCAGTTAATGTAACTTCACCTTTTCTGCTAGCCAGTGAAACCTGGTCTTTATTTTTGATGCCCCGTGTTTCCGCATCATGAGGATGTATTTCCAAGAGATCCTTGTCATGCCATACAATATTCTGAGTACGTCTTGTTTGTGCTCCTACGTTGTATTGCGAAAGTATCCTTCCTGTTGTCAGGAGAAGTGGGAATTTACGATTGGTTCGTTCCTCTGTGGCAACATAATCGGTCTCCACGAATAAACCTTTCCCTCTTACAAAATTATCAATATGCATAATTGGTGTCCCAGTGGGTGCATCTTCATTGCAGGGCCACTGCACACTTCCGAATCGATCAAGAAAATTATGAGAAACATTTCTGAAAGTTGGTGTTAATTGAGCTATTTCATCCATGATTTCTGCTTCACTACCAAAATTCATAGCATAGCCCATTGCATTTGCTAGATTTTGGGTAATAAGCCACTCATGCATTCCTTGACGAGATTTCATAACAGGTCTTACTCGATTTATGCGTCTTTCCGCATTAATAAAGGTTCCATCTTTTTCAAGAAATGACGTACCAGGAAGAAAAACGTGTGCAAATTTAGCTGTTTCGTTTAGAAATAAGTCTTGCACTACGATGCATTCCATATTTCCCAGAGCGGCTTCAACATGTTGTGTATTTGGATCTGATTGTGCTAGATCTTCACCTTGAATATACATTCCCATGAATTCACCGGATATTGCTGCATCAAACATATTCGGTATGCGAAATCCTGGTTCAGAATCAATAGACACTTGCCAGTTATCTTCAAAAATTTTTCTGATTGAGTCATCACCTATGGGTTGGTAACCAGGAAGCTCATGAGGGAATGAGCCCATATCACAAGAACCTTGGACATTATTTTGTCCTCTCAACGGATTTACACCACAACCAGAGAAACCGATATTGCCAGTCGCCATCGCTAAATTTGCTATACCCATAACCATGGTTGATCCTTGACTGTGTTCTGTTACACCTAAACCATAATAAATGGCACTTCTTTTTGCTGAACCATACAAACGAGCAGCAGAGCGAATTGTTTCAGCATTAACGCCGGAAATTTTTTCAACGTTATCTGGGTTATTTTCGGATTTGAGGATGCAGTTTTTCCATGCTTCAAATGATTCCATATCGCATCGTTCGTTTACGTATTCTTCATCGATTAAATCTTCCTTGATTATCGTATATGCCAAGGCATTAATAATAGCGACATTAGTACCAGGTTGAAGAGCTAAATGGTGTTCAGCTTTGATATGAGGAGTTTCTACTAAATCAATTTTACGCGGATCAATGACAATCAGTTTTGCACCTTGACGCAACCTTTTCTTCATTTGTGAGGCAAAGACTGGATGACCATCAGTTGGATTGGCGCCAATTACAATTATTGCATCGGCATCCATAACACTTTCAAAAGGTTGCGTTCCCGCTGATGTTCCTAAAGTTGTTTTTAATCCATAACCTGTTGGAGAATGACAGACACGTGCACAGGTATCTACATTATTGTTACTAAAGGCTGTTCTGACCATTTTTTGAACTGCGTATACTTCTTCAGCAGTGCAGCGAGATGAAGTAATACCGCCGATCGATTTTCGGCCGTATTTGTTTTGTATTTCTTTGAATCTTTTGGCGGCATAATTGATGGCTTCTTCCCAGCTCACTTTTTTCCATGAATCGCCAACACTCTCTCTAATTAACGGATCTAAAACCCGTTCTTTGTGCGTTGAATAACCCCAAGCGAATCGACCTTTTACGCAGCTGTGCCCATTATTGGCTTTACCATCTTTATTTGGGATCATACGCACGACTTGATCGCCTTTCATTTCTGCCTTGAAAGAACAGCCGACCCCGCAATATGCACAAGTAGTATCTATACTGTGTTCCGGTTGACCGTGATCAATTATGCTTTTCTCCATTAGAGTTGCGGTTGGACATGCTTGAACACATGCTCCGCATGAGACACACTCTGAATCTAGAAATGATTCACCGATGCTTGCAGAAACCTTGGAATCAAAACTACGTCCTTCTATTGTGAGAGCCATTGTGCCTTGAATTTCATCGCATGCCCTTACACATCTTGAGCAAACTATGCATTTACTTGCATCGAAATTAAAATATGGATTGCTTTCATCAACAACTGCTTCAAGATGATTTTTGCCTTCGAAACCATAGCGAACATCTCTTAGTCCAACCGCTCCAGCCATATCCTGCAATTCACAATCACCGTTTGCAGAGCAAGTTAAGCAATCTAAGGGATGGTCTGAGATATAAAGTTCCATGACATTGCGACGCAGGTTTGCTACTTTATTGGTTTGAGTGCGTATTTTCATGCCCTCTTCAGCGAGAGTAGTGCATGATGCTGGAAACCCTTTTCTACCTTCTATTTCAACCACACACAATCGACATGATCCAAACGATTTCAGGGTATCGGTAGCACATAATTTAGGCACATCAATTCCCGATTCCCTGGCAGCGCGCATAATACTTGTGCCATTTTTAACTTCTAATAGTTGGCCATCAATCTCAATTGAAACCATTTCTTTGGATTTGCTTTCTTCGGTTCCTAGGTCGAGTTGTTTGATTGTATTCATTCTATCTAATCGTTTTTATTTTATTTATTATTAGATTTAAAATCTTCTGGAAAGTATTCTAACGCACTTTTTACTGGAAATGGTGTTAACCCACCCATCGCGCACAGAGAACCTTCAATCATGGTTTCACAAAGATCATTAAGAAGCTCAATATTTTCCTCTCTATTATTATTAGAGATTATCTTATCAATCACTTCGACACCTCGCGTTGAGCCAATTCGGCATGGAGTACATTTTCCGCAAGATTCAATTGAGCAAAATTCCATCGCAAATTTTGCCTGAGCAGCCATATCAGCTGAATCATCGAATACCACTATGCCACCATGACCAATCATGCCTCCTTTTTCAGCAAAAGCCTCATAATCTAAAGGAGTATCAAGCAGCGAATCTGGGAAATACGCGCCTAGCGGTCCACCTACTTGTACAGCATGGACTGGTCTTCCTGAAGCCGTTCCTCCACCCCATTGATCGATGAGTTCTCTTAATGTCACCCCAAAAGCCAGCTCAACTAAACCGCCTTGTTTTATATTTCCTGATAATTGGAAAGCCAGTGTTCCCTTGGATCGATTTATACCGTGTTTTGCGTAAGCACTACCACCTTGATCAATAATATCCGGTATTGAAGCCAGTGTTACCACATTATTTACAATTGTAGGTCTGCCGAAAAGGCCTTCTATTGCAGGTAGAGGTGGTTTGTATCTGATTATTCCCGCTTTACCTTCAAGGCTTTCAAGCATTGCTGTTTCTTCTCCACAAACATAAGAACCACCACCAATATGTATATCGATATCAAAACTAAATCCACTTTCCTGAATATCTTTGCCTAGCCAGTTATTTTTTCTTGAAACATTAATGGCCTCTATAAGAATCTTGTATGCGTGAGGGTATTCAGAGCGAAGATAGATGTACCCCTTGTCAGCGCCAACACTATAACCAGCTATAGTCATACCTTCAATCAATGAAAAAGGATCACTTTCCATTAATATCCTGTCTGAAAATGTGCCGCTGTCACCCTCATCAGCATTACAAACAATGTATTTTTGATCTCCTTTGGCAGTGGCGACAGTTTTCCATTTGATGCCCGTTGGGAACCCAGCGCCACCACGTCCCCTTAAACCTGATTTATCAAGTTCATCAATGGCATAAGATTGTTTGTTATTTAGAACTTTTTTTAACCCTTTAAAGCCATTATTCTCTTTGTAACTATTCATACATAATGGGTCAATCAGTCCACATTTCCTGAATGTCCATCTCTGTTGATTCTTTAGGTAAGATATATCTTTTGTTTTTCCAAGACGCAGTGGATGTTTTGAGCCACCCAAGAAATCGGCATCAAATAGATTTTGCACATCATTCTCAACTACAGGTCCATAAGCAATTCGATCCTCTCCAATCTGCACCTCAATTAATGGTTCAAGCCAACTCATTCCCCATGAACCATTCCGAATAATCTCAATATCTTTGTTTTGTTTTTTTGCTATATCTTTGATCTTTCTTGCTACTTTATTACTGCCCATTGACATGGCAGCTGTATCTTGTGGGACGTAGATTTTTACAGGATTCTTCATGATGCTTACTTCACTAAATCGTCGAATTTATTCGAATCTACTTTGCCGTAGACTTTCTCATCAATCATAATTGCCGGCGAATGGGCACAATTGCCTAAGCAATAAACTGGTTCCAATGTGTGTTTTCTATTTTTTGAGGTTTTGTTAAGTGTGATACCTAAAACCTTTTCGGCATGCAAGGTTAAATTCCTACTTCCCATTGCTTGACAAGCCTCTGCCTGGCAAATCTTTATGATTTTCTTTCCGGCTGGTTGAGTTCGAAAATCATGATAGAAGCTAACCACGCCATGAACTTCCGCTCTTGAAAGGTTGATTTCTTTAGCGATTAATCTTATTGCTCTTTCACTGATATAGGTGAATTCTTTGACAAAAGCATGCAAGATTTGTACTAACATCTCTGGACGAGCACCCACTTTATGGATGATCTTTAAAGCAATTTCATTATCATGTTCTCTGCTCATGATTTTATTGTTCTCAACAATCCACTCTTTCTTTTCTTGAGTAGATGTTGAATTTCTCCCCTCTGAGAAAGCCAATCAAAGTAATATCATATGTCTTAGCTAAATCAATTGCCAAACTTGATGGTGCACTAATAGCAACAAGCATTGGAATTCCTGCCACAATCGTTTTTTGCATTAACTCAAAGCTCGTTCTTCCAGAAACAATAATTCCATATTCATTTGCAGGAAGTTTTTTGCTTTTGAATAAAGAGCCAATAACTTTATCAACTGCATTGTGTCGCCCAATATCCTCTCTTACAAGAACAATTTCACCATTTGAATTAAAAACTGCAGCTGCATGCAGTCCTCCGGTTTTATTGAAGGTCATTTGTTTTTTTTGTAATTTTCTTGGGAGATCAATAACTTTTGATTGTGAGATTGAGAATTTACTTTGATTTGGTTTGCAATCATTATTTTCAAGAGCTTGGATTGATGTTGTTCCGCATACACCACAGCTTGATGTTGTATAAAAATGTCTAGTGAGTTTTTTCATATCCAAAGTTACGGAAGGATCAATTGTTACGCGAACAATATTTTGCAGACCATGTTTTATGTCAGTTTTTCCAATTAAATCAACTGATTTTATATCTGCTTCATTTTGAATAATTGATTCACCAAAAAGAAAACCAACCGCCAAATCTTGATCATGACCTGGTGTTCTCATTGTAATTGAGATTGTTTTGGCGGCAGATGAGTTAATTGTTTCAGAACACAACTGAATCTCCAAAGGCTCCTCTATAACAACATGATCTTCAGAGATGGATATGTTTGGTCCATTAACTTTGTCAATAATTATTTTTGTATTCAGTCTATGCATAACGTTTCATATTATAGTATGGATCGCTATTTCATAGCACATAAACACCAGATTATGTTTTAATAGTAGACGAATTATTTCTTAATTAATCATCTAAACTCTTCTATAATTCACACATAATACTCATTAAAATATTCTTCTTTAGTGGCCTCAAAATGGAGCAAAAGAAATGTTTGAAAAATTATCTCTAGCACCGCCAGATTCAATTCTAAAATTGATTGCTGAATACAAAAAAGACGATCGTGCCGATAAGATTGATCTGGGAGTGGGAGTTTTTCGTGACTCATCAGGTCAGACACCAATTATGAGTGTAATCAAAGAGGCCGAAGCTTATTTAATCAAAAATCAGAAATCAAAAGCATATATTGGTCTGGCAGGTGACGAGAATTTTAATAATGGGATACAGGAATTAATGTTAGGCGATTCAGCTTTGCCTGATGAGCGTTTATTCACTATTCAAACAGCAGGCGGTTCCAATTCTCTCAGAATGGCAACTGAACTCATAAAAGTATCATCTAGAGATGTGACGATCTGGGTGAGCGAACCAACATGGAATAATCATGTGCCTATATTAAATAGTGCGGAAGTTAAATCAAAACAATACCCTTATTACAATAATATTAGCAATCAGTTTAGTTTTGAAGGGATGATGGAGTGTTTAGGGAGTATTCCATCTGGCGATGTTATCTTGTTGCACGCTTGTTGTCATAACCCTACAGGAATGGATCCAACTCTTGATCAATGGAAAGAGATTATTGGGGTCATTGCAAAGCGCAATTTAATTCCTTTTATTGATTGTGCTTATCAAGGATTAGCAAATGGGTTGGAAGAAGATGCTATTGCAATACGATTAATGGCAGAAAGTGTTGATGAGTTGATTATTTCGAGTTCTTGTTCTAAAAATTTTGGACTCTATAGAGATCGTGTTGGTGCATTAACTGTTTTATCAAATGATGCGAAGAGCACCATCAATACTCGCAGTAATGCCTTGAGAATTGCTAGGACGATGTGCTCAATGCCGCCGGACCATGGGGCTGCTGCGGTCAGTTACATTCTCTCTGATGAGGGTCTTTCAGAAAAATGGACTATTGAATTGGGTGCTGTTAGACATCGATTAAAGGATATGAGAGTACAACTTCATAATGCACTTGCAGAAAGAACAAATAGCGCAGACTTTTCGCATATAGTTAAAGCGAACGGTATGTTTTCTTATTTGGGTGTTTCTTCTGATCAGGTTCGGATACTAAAAGAGAGGTATGGTATTTATATGGAAAGTTCGGGACGTATCAATGTTGCCGGAATTACCGAGACGAATGTTTCCTATCTTGCTGACTCAGTAGTCGCTGTATTCTGAGTTTAACCAAAGTACTTGGTTATTCCTTTCTAATTTGAGTTGGTCGGCAACTCCACTGGCCAATTCAAGCACATATTTAACCGGCGCTTTCGATCTTATTGTTTTTAGTGATAACGGTTCGGTGTTTTTTTGAAGTGAGGATATATATCCATTTTCATCTATAAATAACATATCTAAGGAAATAAAAGTATTTTTCATCCACATTGCTCTTATTTTTTCTTCAGGGTAAATAAATAACATACCTGTGTTTTCAGGGAGCATTTTTACATGCATTAAGCCCCTCGTTTGTTGTTTTGGCTTACTAGCCACCCATACTGTAAAATGAGTACAGGTTTGATTTGACGATGAAATAGCAATACTCTTCTTTTGGAACGCTCGATCAAGCTCCGCATTGGCATAAACTTGAGCGATATTACAGAGGAAGACTATAGAAAAGATACCTAATAATTTTAAATTTCTTGTCATTTCTTAAATTAATTTTTATTTTTCTTGTTTAATACACCCTTACGTTTAGTTTAGAATAAATAATTAATAGATTATACGTATAAATAAGGCGCGTCAGTAATGACGGGAGTATCTTTATGACAGTTTTAGAAAAAATTCAACAACTTGAGATACATTCGAGTAACCTTATCATTGGTCAATCAAAATTGATCAACCGCATGTTGATTGCATTGCTGTGTGATGGTCACCTTTTAGTTGAAGGGGCTCCAGGTTTAGCTAAGACTAGAGCGATCAAAGTTTTATCAGACAGTATTGAAGGAACATTTAATAGATTGCAATTTACCCCAGATTTATTGCCAGCTGATCTTACTGGAACTGAAATTTATCGCCCACAGGAAGGAAGTTTCGAGTTTCGTAAAGGCCCTTTATTCCACAATCTGATTCTAGCTGATGAAATTAATAGGGCCCCAGCAAAAGTTCAATCTGCTCTATTGGAAGCAATGGAAGAAAGACAGATAAGCGTTGGTGATAAGAGTTATAAGCTGTCAAAGTTGTTTTTGGTTATGGCAACACAAAATCCGATTGAGCAGGAAGGCACTTACCCATTACCTGAAGCTCAATTAGATCGTTTCTTATTGCATGTTGAAGTAGGTTACCCCAGCGTTAAAGATGAACGAAGTATTCTTGTGTTAAATCGTGATGAAGCAAAGAGTAATGACGAAGGTTCATTTACACCTACTGATTTGTTGTCAGAAAAATCAATCATAGAGGCAAGACAGGCGATACTAGATTTACACTTATCTGATGATTTGGAGCAATACATTGTTAATTTGGTAGTGGCAACCAGAGATCCAGGCAAAGTAAATCCCGAACTGGAAGGTCAGATTTTATATGGTGCGAGCCCTCGAGCATGCATGGGCATAGATCGAGCAGCACGAGCCTTTGCTTGGCTAAAAGGGAAGGATTATGTTGGACCAGAAGATATCCAAGAAGTTGCTTCCGACGTTCTTAGGCATCGATTGGTGTTAAGTTTTGAAGCTGAAGCGGATGGAGTGACTTCAAATGAAATAATTGATCGAATACTAGATGGTATTGGTGTTCCCTAAATATCAAGGTAGATAAATGTCGCAACAGGGAGAATATTTAGCTTCATCACCTATTAAAGTTGAACAGAAAGATTTAATTAAGCTCAGCAGAGTAGCGAAAGTTATTCCTCTTGATGCGGTTCATATAAAATCATTACAAGCAGGTTCTTATGTTTCTCATTTTAAAGGACGTGGCATGGAGTTTGATGAATCCAGACCATACCAACCTGGCGATGACCCGAGAAATATTGATTGGCGAGTAACCGCTAGAAGCAGTCAAGCGTACACAAAACTTTTTCGGGAAGAAAGAGAGAGACCAGTATATGTGGTCACTGACCTTAGAAGTAACATGCATTTTGCTACCCAAGGAAGCTTTAAGTCTGTTATAGCGAGTTATGCGGCAAGTTGCATTGCTTGGGCAGCTCATCATAGAGGAGATAGATTGGGCGGCATCATATTTGGGGATAGTTTTTGCGCTGAAATTAAACCAAGACTTGGTCGCCAAGCAGCATTACGTTATTTGCATAATATTTCGAATCATCCTGACTGGGAAACATCAATATCAGAAAATGAATCTACTCAGGAAGAATCTTACTTAAAGGCTGTCACTGCTTTAAGAAGGGTTGTTAGACCGGGTAGTTTGATAGTAATTATTAGTGATTTTTTAGGTTTTTCCAGGATGAGTCGATCGCATATAGCGAAACTTTCTCAGCATAACGAGATTTTAGCGATATTTGTAAGTGATCCAATGGAAGAGACTCCACCACCAGCCGGAAGATACCGGATTGTGTGTGCAGATGAGGATATTTCAGTTGATACTTATTCTAAGCGAGCCAGAGAAAAATATTCTCATACTTTTAAGATGAGGAAGTCAGACACATATGATTTTTTTCGGCGTTATGGTATTCATCGTATGGCAATATCAACAAGTGATGATCCCATTGAAGAATTAAAGAGATCATTAGGAAGAAAGAATCGTTAGAGGCTACATAAAATGGACCCAACAGCATTAATATTAAAAGATATACGTTATCCTTCCGAGATTGATTGGTGGCCATTAGCCCTTGGTTGGTGGTTAATTATTTTTATTATTGTTCTAGCTTTAACTTTTTTTGGGTACAAATATTACAATCAATGGAAAAGAAATAGAGCCAGAAGATTAGCATTAAATGAGCTCAAAGAAATAAGTAATAATGCCCTAGAGACTAATGATCTTGTTATTTTATCTAAAGAGTTATCTACTTTATTAAGACGAACTTTTCTGGCTTATCTGCCCAGAGAAAGGGTTGCTGGATTAGTTGGAGAGTCTTGGTTACATTTTCTTGATCAAGAGCTAAACAAAAAATATTTCTCAGAAGGTATTGGAAGAAAGTTGATTTCTATGCCATATCAGAAGACAGATATTGAAGAATCATTTAACGTTGATGAGTTAATTGATGTGATTAAACTGCGTATTCAGACTCCTATTACAAAAGAGAGTAAATCCTGATGTGGACTCTTGCATGGCCATGGATGTTATTGGCATTACCACTTCCTTTCTTAGTAAGACGTTTCATACCTGAAAAGAAGAATGCAGATGAATCTGGATTGAAAGTACCCAGCTTTTCTCTATTTTCAACATTCATTAATAAGTCCAGATCAGAACAATATTCAAATTGGCGACTTTGGCTTGGTTTGATAGCTTGGTCGTTGCTTGTTTTGGCGAGCGCAAGACCAGAGTTAATAGGTGATGAACTTGAGATTCCTATTTCTGGGAGGAATCTCATGCTTGCTGTTGATTTGTCAGGCAGTATGGATGCCAAAGATTTTGAGCTTGCTGGAAGAAGGGTAGATCGATTAACTGCCACCAAAGCGGTTGCCAGTGATTTTATAGCTAGACGAAAAGGAGATCGTATTGGATTGATTCTATTTGGTGAACAGGCATATCTTCAGGTTCCATTAACTCTTGATCGAGAAACAGTAAAAACATTACTTTTGGAGTCCTTTATTGGGTTGGCCGGTGAAAAAACGGCAATTGGGGATGCCGTTACACTTGCTGTTAAGAGAATTCACGATCAACAGGAAATGGATAACAATCAAGTACTTGTATTATTGACAGATGGGGCAAATACGGCTGGTGAAATTCAGCCAATAAAGGCTGCTGAGCTTGCCAAGGAAATTGGGTTGAGAATTTATACTATTGGTATCGGTGCAGACCAGATGGTTGTTTCTTCTATTACTGGAGGATTTCGACGTGTGAATCCTTCTGCAGATCTAGATGAAAGAACATTAAACCAGATTGCAGAAATGACAGGCGGTAGATATTTTCGTGCAAGAGACACTTTAGCTTTGCAGGAAATATATCGTTTACTTGATGATATTGAACCTGTAGCCGAACCTGAAGCAGGATTTAGGCCAATACAATCTTTCTTTTTTTGGCCTTTAGGCGGCGCACTTTTGATTTCAATCTTTTTGGCCTTTTTAAATCTTTTTGAGAATGGAGGCCTGGTAAGGATTCGAGAGGCTTTAAAGACATGATGAGCTCAGATTTTCATTGGCTAAGACCGGAGTGGTTATTGATGCTACCACTTATATTCGGTTTAATTTTTATATTCAAGCGAAGATTGTTATCTGTGGGAAATTGGGCAAGGATAATCGAACCGAAATTAATTCCCTATGTTTTATCCAGGCAGCAGTTGCATAACGAGAATTACAAGTGGTGGGTGTTCTCCATTATTAGCTTTTTGGGAGTGATTTCCTTGGCAGGACCTACTTGGGAGAGGGTTGAGCAACCGGCTTTTAGAGCGGATCAATCTCTAGTAATAGCTCTTGATTTATCAAGATCAATGAATGCGCAAGATGTCAGTCCAGATAGGCTTACTAGGGCGCGCTTGAAGATTTTGGATATTTTAGAACGACGGCAAAGTGCCCAGGTGGCTTTAATTGTTTATTCGGCTAATGCATTTACTGTTACGCCTCTAACTAGTGATTCGGATACAATTACTTCATTAGTAAATAGCTTAGATACTGGTATTATGCCCAGTCGAGGCAGTTATCCAGCAGCCGCAATTGATAAAGGCATGCAATTATTAAAGCAAGCTGGTGTAATAAATG
>Ga0207992_1001174_pt1 | contig 11961 bp, 9 predicted proteins | sample ETN02SmetaG_FD_185788 | JGI IMG/M metagenome (GOLD analysis project Ga0207992, IMG submission 185788) | Marine microbial and viral communities from oxygen minimum zone, Eastern Pacific Ocean - ETNP2014F10-02SV255 (SPAdes) (version 2) | ecosystem: Environmental > Aquatic > Marine > Oceanic ...
GGAGTAATCAAATCATTGCCTTTGGATTTAGCAAATTCCAAGAATTTATCTGTAACAATACAACAAACAGTGTGTAATCCATGATCATTACTATCTGTATTGCAACATCCATCTCGGTACCACCCAGTAATTGGATCTAATGAACAATTTTGCAATTCTACACCAAGTACGTTAATGCTGGGTCTCATGATACACTCCAACCAAAACTGCACATTAAACATGGCGCGACGAGCAGGATTTGAACCTGCGAGTCCTAGGGACACCGGTTTTCAAGACCGGCGCAATACCAGGCTATGCGACCGCCGCTTGAACCTCCGATGACTAATTCCTTTCAAGTATTTGCGTATGTTCCCAACCGTCTCTTTTTCAATGTAAGAGGGTATCGGGACCACATGGGCCGAGCCAGATTCGGAGCGATTTTGTTATTTTCGCTGCTTATTGCAGGTTGTTTTGGTGAACCAATTGTAAATTGGGGAGACGATGATGGAGAATTCGAAACTACTTGGGACAATAATCCTGAAAATTTAGTTAATGTGTCTTCAAAAATATCTGATGAAGCTGTTCAAATGGAACTTACTGCACAAGGTTGTGATGATGATGGAGGAGAATTAAAGGCGGGGTCTACTGGAGAAGTTACTCAAGAAGTTCGGGTTTCAGGTTGGTTACTTTCAAGTAAACATTTTACAGATGGAGTAAAAGGTCAAACTAGTCAACAAGTCATACCAACTTCCGTACTAATTGCACTAGATGATTTTGATACTGCGAAAAGTAAAACGTTTGAAGATTACGATAAATTAACAGTAAAAGAATGGGATACTCCTACAGCACTTACAACAATGCCTAAATTAGACAGTGCGAGTCTTACCCACACAAAATATGGAGTCGTCGGATTAATTCCTGCAAATGAAAACATATTGGATGGGTTTGCTGCTCTAAACGATTGGCACCAACCAATTGAAATTATAGGATATGCAGTTAACACAAACAATCCAACTGCTGGAGTAATGGTAGGGGAATGGACCGTAGGAGACGATTGTAGAGCTATCACCTTGGCAGCAAATGGAATTTCAATGGTTGTTACAAGTGTAAACGTTGATGATAATTCTATCTCTATGGATGGCAAAGGAAGTTCAGAATGGAGTAAAGGAGATATTCCCTTCATTGGAACATATCTCTATTTACTCTTAGTATTAATTGCAGGTGGAGGTGGTGCATTTTTATTATTCACTTTCTCTATGGGTATGGAAAGACATGGTGCTAAAACAGCTGCTAGATCAATGCTTACTGATGCACAAATGAAAATGGCAAAAGTTGTTCGTAAAGATGTTAAGAAAGCTAAGAAAGATGGTGTTGATATGTCAGCAGGATCGATGATTGGTACTGAAGATAATAAGGAAGAAAAGAATAAAGTTACACAAAAATTAGATGAGTTTGATGTTGAAAGTGTACTTAGTTCAATTGGTGAAGGTCGAGGTCAAGGTGCTGAATTAGGAGGCGGTGGAGTGGTACTTACTGATGATGCATATGATATGGGAGATCAATTACAAGAATCAATAGATTCTGGTGGTGTTAATTTAGGAGATTCAACAGATAGAATTGGTCACACTCTTGCTTTTGATATAGATGATATACTTAGTCCTGAAGCTGAAGAAGAGGATCATTATGACGGTGGGGGGTTCACTACACCTCAAAGAAGTTCAAGCCCACCTAAAGATAGAAGGAAGGTTTCTGGAAGACAAAGTGCTTCTTCAGAAGAACGTTCAGAAAGTACTCCTGAAAAAGGCCCTCCTAAAAGAAGGGCTGTTCGAAAAACTAGGTCTGAATCAGATGAGCAAGATGCTCCTAGAAAAGGGCCACCTGCAAGAAATACACCTAAGAAAAAGCCAGCTATTGATGATGATGATGATTTCTCTGACTTTTCATTCTAATCCCAAGAAACTTCTTTTGAACCTCTAATCCATAATTGTTTCATATGGTATTCTAAAAGTACTGGTGTTTGTAAACAAGGTTCTCCATCTGCTTGTACAATTAATGAAGGTGAATGTGATTCTTCTGTTGGTTCACCATTCTGATTTACAGATTTTATCTCTAATCTTTTACATGGTTTTTGTTCAATTCCCCATTTACCTACATGTTTACCTTTCTTTAATGGACCCATAAGAAGTAACATCTTAATTTTACTAAGTCCCCATGCATGACATAATTGACCATGTTCTTGTATTGGTGAAGCTCCTGGACATACTTTGTATCCTCCGCCAAACATCTCTGTAGTCGTAATCGCTAACATCGAAAAATCTACTACTACTCCCTCTTCATCATCAATTTTTACCCATGCCATCTTCTTTTTCCATGGAAGTATTTCTGTAATTCCAAGATATGTATATTTGAAAGATCCTTTAATCCATTTTGCTCTTTTTAATTTGGCTCTAGATGTTGCTGAAGTTACACCACAATCAGATTCTAAAAATACCCATCTTACAACTCGGCCAGTAATATCAGGCTCACCATCCCATTTCGTATTATTCTGTGGTTCTGGATAATTATCTACTGAAGGAGCGGGTGTTCCTTGTAATCGAAAAGCACCAACATGTCTATCCTTTCCATCAATTAAAATATCAACAATCTTTGTTAATTTTTTCAATGGAATGTTATGTGCTCTTGCTACATCATTGCCTGTTCCTGCTGGAATGATTCCCAATTTTTTATCTGACCCTCGGAGACCTGAAGCAATTTCATGCACTGTACCATCTCCTCCACAAGCAACCACGCAATCAATATCTTCTCTTTCCCTAAGAGCATATGCAATCTCAGAAGCATGACCTATATGTGTGGTAAAATGTACTTCAAACGTTATATTTCTCTCATTAAGTATCTTTTCAGCTGCTCTCCAACGTTTAAGCGCACGTCCATCACCACCTGCTGGATTTACTATACAAGCAAATTTGGCCATAAGTCGGGGAGAAAGTCATAACTTGAAAGCCTTCTGATGAATGTATAAATAATCATCAAAACAAAAAGGTAAGAAGTTCAGGGCTAGACTAATGGATTGGTCAGAAACCGATATTGTGTTCATGGAAAGAGCTTTGGAAGTTGCTGAAAGAGGGAGAGGGAAAGTTCATCCAAATCCATTAGTTGGTTGCATCTTAGTAAAAAATGGAGCTGTTATCTCTGAAGGTTGGCATGACTATTTAGGCGGATTACATGCCGAACAAATGGCAATTGCAAATGCAGAAGAAAATGGAAACAATACAAATGGAGCTACTGCATACATTACATTAGAACCATGTAATCATCATGGTAGAACTCCTCCTTGCACTGAGGCTTTACTTTGGGCAGGTATTAGTGAAGTTGTTCTTGCTCATGTTGATCCAAATCCAACAGTCAAAGGTGGAGGCTTAAAGGCATTAAAAGATGCAGAAATAAAGGTAAGATTTGGAATTCTTGAAAAAAGGGCGGAAATTCAAATGCAATCTTTTCTAAATTGGTGTAATAATAAAGTGCCATTAGTTACACTAAAGATGGCAACTGATTGTGATGGATATATTGATGACGCATCTAAAACAAGTCGAAGATTCTCATCTGAAACAACCTTAAATGTAGTTCACAAATTAAGATCATATTCAGATGGAATACTTGTTGGAGTAAATACTGTAATTCGAGATGACCCCTTATTAAATGTTAGAAGGATAAAGAAAGAACATATTAAAAATCCACTTAGGATTATTTTAGACAGTAATTTAAGAATCCCAATGGAAAGTAAATTACTAAATGATGAAATGCCGACCTTAATTGTATATCTAAATGAAAATAAGAATACTATTGAATTATTGAAAACAAAAAAAGGTGTTGAATTATTGAAAATGGAAGGAGATAATAATAGTCGGGGAATTAATCCCTCTGAATTATTAAAAACACTTGGTGAAAGGGGTATTCAAGAGTTACTCATTGAAGGTGGTACGGAAACTGCAAGGAGGTTTGTAGAATCGGATCTTATTGATCGGATCTTAATGTTTCGTAGTCCAATATCCTTTAAAGATCCTGTAAAAGGTTTGACTGGGCGGGAAATTGTGGGTTTAGGACTTGATAGATTACCTGATATTTACTATGAAGATGATTGTTTGGAACGGTGGAGTAAAATTCCTTGGCCATCTAATCATTGGCCTTAGTTGTGAACTAGTTTGGTTAACATTTGCAGGAAAGGAATTAGAAACATCTGAGATAAATGAGGAAGAAGGTTGATTTACTTAATGAGTAAACTCAACACATGAGTGATTTAAGTAAAGCAATACGTCCTTTGGCTGGAACCATACTAGCATTGACATTATTTCAGGGAATTGCAGGATGGGGATTAACCCAAGGAGCAGATTATGGACATAAACACACAGCTTATTTGTTAATTGTTCTTGCAATTGCACTACCAGTAATTGTAATAAAATCAGAAATTAATGATAAATCTGTCAAAGGAAATTCTTTTGCAGTTGCAGGTATGGCTGTAATTCAATTGATTGTTGGAATGTTTTTAATGGTTGATAATTGGAAGTATGGATGGATACATATTCCTCTAGCAATGATGTTAGCAGCACATTCTTTTGCTGTTCTAATTTCTATGAAATATGCACAAAAACCATGATTAAAAGCGGGCGCAGCAGGATTTGAACCCGCGTCGTCGGATCCGAAGCCCGACAGGATATCCAAGCTACCCCATGCGCCCGAACTAGGGAAATAGAAAGTGGTATTCAAGCCTCTCCTATTTTGAATTAGCAAAAATCAACATTCTTGCCAAAGATTTGTGGATTGGAATTGCATGCATACTGATGATTTCCCAGCCAGATTCTTCAAATGTTAATCTGAGTTGTTGTGTTGAAAAATTACCTAAATCTAAATCTTCACTAATTGGCTCATCAATTCCATTAATTTTGGGCAATATTGGAAGAAAACATGCTAAACGTGAATTTATTTGAATGCCATCTGCAGTTCTAGAATTTTTCAAGACATTTGTAAATAGCTCCCATGTATCTTCACTTTTCCAAGCATTCTTGCCATAAGGTGGATCAAATACTAAACCTCCAATTTTTATCTGATTTTTCCTTAATAATTCTGCCATATTTACTGCATTGCCATGAAATACCATGTGTAAATTAGCATTCTTTTTATCTTCAAGTAACCATTCTAAATTTCTTTTACTTCCTAATACCATTTCTTCATCTAAATCAATTCCAACCATTTGTTGTTCCAATAAAACTCCTTCTAAAAGAACGCCTCCAGTTCCACACATAGGATCACAAATGATCTGATTGGAATCTTCAATTACTAGATTTAAAGCAACTCTTGCTAATCTTGGATCAAGACTAACCGGTTTGAAAAAAGGTCTTTCTGTTGCTGCTCTTTGCACCCAACCATTTCTTGGGTGTTCTGAAAAAAGCCTTTTACCCCAAAAAATATGTTCTGAAACACCATCTAAAACTATCATTAATTCAACATCGGGGGATTCTAAATTTATTTCCCATCCCGTTTTTTTCAAAATCTCACCACAATACATTGCTAATTTCTGTCCATTAACTCCACTGATGCCTCCTTCAATGCGCATCCAACGAACTGCAATACTTTTACCTGGCTTCAATTTTTGATTATTATCTTGTATCCATCCTTCAATTACATTTTCTAAGGTAGTAGATTCTGTTGTTAATCCAAACGGGTTTAAGCATTCATCCAATGTTGCAGAACGCTCTAAATTTTTTAAAAAATCATTATCTGAGGCAGCTAAAACCACTCTTGTACCAAAGCGATATGGACGTGCTTTTGACAACTCTTCCATCTCGGCTCGAAATAAACTAGGATGCCATCCACTTCCAACCAATATCGCTTCCACATGCCCCGTAATACATCTCATTACTCATCTTATCGGAATACAAACTAACGAATGGTATATTTTTGTATAAAAGTTCCACAGGTTATGCGGCACAGGAAATTTGCGGTTAAGCAAACCCTATTCACGCTGATTTTAATATTTATTTTTATAATTCACAGTATGCCTGTACAAGCAGAAAGTCATAATTTACAAGAAAATACAGGTTTTAATGAAAAAAGAGTTCTTAGTTTTGATAGGCCCACACTTTTTATGTTCGGAGAACAAACAAGTGGTCCTGTAAATGAATGGCCTACTTGGAATCATGCAAATAATGGTGATGAAGATACTTCTGATAATTCTTTTTCTGAAGATGGCCTTATTATACTAGGTAACCCAAATAATGGAGGGGGATCAAGAGAATTTACATTTAAAGGATGTATTGATTCTAGTTGTAGCCCAAATAATGAATCGATTCCTTTAATCGAGGGTGAATACGTAACTGGAAGTTTAATACTGAATATTGGATGTAATTCAGGAGGTTGTAGAACTGATGTTACAGTTACTTTAAGCATGAATGGTAATGATTTACAATCAATTTACATGGAAAGTGGGAATGCTGAGGGAAATGAAGATAAATATGAATTTGTTTTTGATCAGGCTAAATTTACAGACAATATTATTCCTGAAGGTGCTGAATTTAACATTAGAGTTTCTTTTCAAAAACCTTCGGGAACTTTAGATTTTTATGAACTTTATTTGAAAGATGAATTTACAATTACATTTCCAGTAATGCCTGAAGTTGTCTATCCAATCCCTGAAACTGATTTTGATCCTGTAGATGGAAATTGGAAATCACCTTATGCCCTTAGTGGTTCTGGTTTTACATCAAAAAATGTTCAATCAAATAATATTGTTATGCCGATTATAATATTCATTTTAATAATCGCTGCCATAATAACTTTTTCAATATTAAGCCCTCCACTTAATTGGGCTAAAATACCAGCTGTGATCTTGCTAATTCTTTCTTTAATTGTTCCAATCTTAGTTGCTCCAATTATAAGTTATACACAAGTGAATCAATATCAAAATACTGATACTAATCCTAATATCTATTCCATTTCAGATTTAATTGGAATGCAAACCCAACAAGGTTCTTTTATTGGGGATTTACTTCCAGAAGATAATTTTAATCTATGGATAGATAATTCATATGTGTTCACTAATAGCTTGAAAAACAATACTGATGAACAACAAAGTATTTTTGCATTGGGCTTTGAAAATTATGAAGATCTTATAGAAAGTGAAGTTGATTCATCTAAACATGGAAGAATGATTTTGCAATTATATTTTTCAGTTCTTGAAATTGATCCAAGTGAAGGAAGTGGTGTTCTAATAAATATAACATTGGTAAATGATACTATGATAAATCAAATAGTACCTGACTTCGCTACTCAAAGTAATGGAAATAAAGTATTCATTAAAGAAGGAAATCCAAGATGGGTCGTTCCTCAAGAGTCTATTACAATTATTGGTTCTAAAGTAAGTTGGAGATTATATCCATTACTTGGTTTGTTGCCTGCAATCGGTTTACTTTCTTACGGAATTTATGCTGAAATGAATAGATATGAACCAGAAGATGAAGAATATGATGATTATTTAGATGTTGAATAGGTGGAAAAAATGGGTTGTAATCTTAAAGATCTTTCAAATCCAGTCAAAATTGACTTAGATTCATTATCAGGGAAAAAGGTAGGCATTGATGCTTTTTTAGTTGCTTTTCAGTTCTTAACTTCAATTCGAGATCGGAGTGAAACTGGAGATGGAAGCCCATTAAAAGATTCTCAAGGACGACCTGTGTCACACCTAATGGGTTTTCTAGATCGTACTACTGGATTACTTGAAAAGGGAATTATCCCTGTCTTTATTTTTGATGGCGTACATCCTGATTTAAAAGCAGAAACTATTGCTTCACGGAAACAATCAAGTAAAGATGCTGAAAAAAAATGGAAAGAAGCTTTAGAAATTGGTGATTATAAGGAAGCACAAAAATGGGCTCAACGTTGTATTCGATATACTTCTGAAATGGTTGAGGAAACAATAGAGATGTTACATTTGTTAGGAGTCCCTGCATTTCGAGCGGCAGCAGAAGGTGAAGCACAAGCAGCAGTAATGGCAGCAAAGGGAGATTTGGATGTAGTTGCTACACAAGATTGGGATGCTCTACTATATGGATCTCCAATACTAATCAGAAATATGATGAGTGATGGAAGTAAAAGAATGGGTAGAACAATTAAAGCAGAAAAAATAATTCTTAATGAGTTGTTAACTGAAAATGATCTGACAAGAGAAGAGTTAGTTGATTTGGGCATTATGATTGGAACTGATTTCCATCCAGGAATTAAAGGAATTGGCCCTAAAACTGGAATGAAATTAATCAGGAAATTTGGTACTATTGAAAAAATATGTATTGAAAAAGAAATTGATGTTCCTGAAAATCTAGATTTAATTAGAAAGATTTTTCTTAATCATCCAATCAACGAAAATTATGATTTGAAACTTAAACCTGTTAATTTAGAGTCTCTTAGAGAATGGTTATTATCAAGAGATTTTAGTGAATCAAGAATTGAAAGAAATTTTAAAAAATTGGAAAAGGCTTCACAAGTTCGTAATATTGGTCAATCAAGCCTAAGTGATTTTTTTTAGATGAAACACTAAATTAAACATTCATGTCTTTTTTTGCTTGAATAAATGTTTCACTGCCTACTTTATTTTCTTTGACCAAAGAAGAAATTGCTGCTAAAACAATATGTTCAGAATCAATTTCAAAAAATCTACGTAAAGATTCTCTAGTATCAGAACGCCCAAACCCATCTGTTCCAAGTGTTACATAATCACCTTTAACCCAAGGATGAATTAATCCAGGAATTGCTGCAATATTATCAGACACTGCAATTGTTGTTAATTCAATTGTACCTAAATTTTCTTTGACCCAAGATATTTTTTGTTCTTTATCTGGATTTAATCGATTCCATCGTTCACATTCCATTGCATCTCTACGTAATTCTCCGTATGATGTAGCAGACCAAATTTCACTTCTAATACCATATTTTTCTAATTTTTCAACTGCCGAGAGTAATTGTAACATTATTGGTCCTGAGCCAATTAATCTTACTAATGGTGCATTTCCTTTTGGTGCTTTTCGTAACAAATAAAGTCCTTTCACTATTCCTTCATCTACTCCTTTTGGCTTTGGTGGCATTGGGTAATTTTCATTATAAACTGCAATATAATGCATTACATCTTTATCTAATTCATACATCTCATGAATTCCAAATTTAATTATTGTACTAAGTTCATATGAAAAAGCAGGATCCCATGCTTTAATTGCTGGATTTGTATGAGCCATCAGCAATGAATGCCCATCTTGGTGTTGTAATCCCTCTCCATTAAGAGTTGTTCTACCAGATGTTGCTCCAATCAAAAAACCTCTCGATCTACCATCTGCAGCAGACCAAATTAAATCAGCAACTCTTTGAAAACCAAACATTGAATAAAACACATAAAAAGGAATTGTAGCACATGAATGATTGGAATATGAAATGGAGCTGGCAATAAATGAAGCCATTGCTCCTGCTTCATTAATTCCTTCCTGTAATATCTGCCCAGTATTACTTTCTTTGTATTTCATTAATACTTTATGATCTACTGGTTTATACAACTGCCCAATTGGAGAATAAATTCCAAATTCTGCAAATAAAGGATCCATTCCAAATGTTCTACCTTCATCTGGAATTATTGGTGTAATCCTAGAACCAATAGTTTTTGATTTCATTAAATTTCTAAGTAAACTAACAAAAACCATTGTTGTACTTACTTGCATCTTTCCAGTTGTTCCTTTGTCAAATTCTTCGAAAAGTTCACTTTTAGGATATTTTAAATCTAATTTATTTACTCGTCTTTCTGGAACATTACCATCATACTTTTTCCGTTGTGCTTGTAAATATTCAATCTCAGATATCGCCATATCTGGACTAATGAATGGATATTCTTTCAATTCATTATCTGTAAATTTCAAACCAATATCATCACGCATCCATTTCAATACATCTTCATCTGCTTTTTTCTTTTGATGTGTTGTATTTCTGCCTGCAAATGTTGGACCTAAACCCCACCCTTTTACTGTTCTGGCAAGTATTACAGTTGGTTTTCCTTTGAGATTTTTAGCTGCTTCATAAGCAGAATGTATCTTTATTGGATCATGCCCCCCAACATTTGAAGTTAAATTTTCTAATTCGTCATCCGACATATGAGAAACCATTTCTTTCAGTGATGGTGTATTGAATAATTCTTCTCTAATTGCTGCACCATCTTCGGTAAATATTCTTTGTTCGTCTCCATCTACTAGAGATTGTAAGCGTGATGATAATTCTCCATTTACATCATTTTCAAACAATGAATCCCACATGGAACCCCAAAGTAATTTGATGACATTCCATCCTGCTCCCCTAAACTTTCCTTCCAATTCTTGAACAATTTTATAATTGCCACGAACTGGTCCATCTAATCTTTGAAGATTACAATTTATTACAAAAACAATATTGTCTAAATTTTCTCTAGAAGCAAGTGTAAGTTCTGAAAGTGATTCTGGCTCATCAGATTCTCCATCTCCCATAAAATACCAAATCTTTGAATTAGCAGTATTTACCAACTCCCTAGATTCTAAATAACGATTGAATCTTGCTTGATGGATAGCAGTTAATCCCCCAAGTCCCATACTTACTGTTGGATATTCCCAAAAATTAGGCATTAATCTTGGATGAGGATAAGATGAAAGTCCTTTACCTTCTACTTCTTGCCTAAAATTTCTGATATTTTCTTCATTGAGTCTTCCATCAAACCATGCTCTTGCATAAATTCCTGGACTAGCGTGACCTTGCCAATATACATGATCTCCTGAATCTGAACCATCTTTACCTCTAAAATGATGATTGAAACCTACTTCCCACAAATGTGAAACACTAGCATATGTTGAAATATGTCCTCCAATACCTTGAATGTGCTTATTTGCACTAGAAACTATCATCATTGCATTCCATCTAATCATGTCATGTAATTTCTTTTCAATTTCCAAATTTCCAGGGTATTCTAATTCTAAAGAATGGTGTATTGTATTAAGATAAGGAGTCGTTGCAATTCTTGGTATTTCCAAACCTTTTTCATTTGCTGCTTGGATAGTTTCAATCAACAATCTTTCAGCTCTTTTAACGCCTTGAGATTCTATTACGGAAAGTATTGAATCAATCCATTCAATAGTTTCTTCCTCATCGGAATCAGGCGTACCAAAACGAAAAGGATATTCTCCCATAAACATCTCTCATGTTTTGCGCATATTCCACTACCCTTAACGATTACTTAAGGGTTAAAATGTTAAAACTCACACATTAAGGGACAAATATGGGGCGTAAGAACTCAATTAAGGCCGCCATAATAAATAAAAAAAACGAGTTGTTTAAAACAAAAGAAGAACGACCGTTCTTTTTTATTTGGAAATTTATCCTTGGTGCAATAATAATTATTTTTTCACTAATTATTGGATATCATCTTTTTACTAATACTGAATCAATTAGTCAACTAATTGAAGATTCTGGAAAAATAGGGCCAATAGTTTATCTTTGTATATTATCAACTGCAATAGTTATGTTATTTCCTACCCCCATTTTGAAAATGTTTGCTGGAACTTTTTTTGGTTTTTCGTTAGGGTTATTAATTAATTTTTTAGCTAGTATGATTGGCGGATTATTAGCATTTTTTATCGGAAGGTATTTTTTCAAAGATACTGTTTCAAAAATCATTAAGAAAAATAAAATTACGAGAGATTTAGAAAGGTCTTTGGGAAAAGAAGGTTTGAAATTATCATTTCTAGTACGTTTAAGTCCATTAATTCCTGACGAATGGTTAAATTATGTTTTATCAATTTCTCCGCTTACAACGAAAGAGTTCATTTTTTCAAACTCTTCAAGCATAGTATATTCATTGGTTTATGCATATTATGGTGCTGTTCTTGGTAGAGTTGTATTTAGTCAAAAAGGTCTTTTAGACGTTGAGTATACAAT
>Ga0207992_1001193_pt1 | contig 11820 bp, 10 predicted proteins | sample ETN02SmetaG_FD_185788 | JGI IMG/M metagenome (GOLD analysis project Ga0207992, IMG submission 185788) | Marine microbial and viral communities from oxygen minimum zone, Eastern Pacific Ocean - ETNP2014F10-02SV255 (SPAdes) (version 2) | ecosystem: Environmental > Aquatic > Marine > Oceanic ...
TAGACAAAAATCTCAAATTAAATTCATATTAGAAATCGAGCTGTAGCGTAACCCGGTTCGCGTGCGTTGTTCGGGACGACGAGGTCGGAGGATTAAATCCTCTCACCCCAACGCAATCGTTAAAATTAGGTTTAAAATATAGAATATGACATATAATCATAAAAATATCGAAAAAAAATGGCAGGATTATTGGGAATCCAATAAGACCTTTAAAACTGATGACGATAGTAAAAAGCCAAAATACTATGTTTTAGATATGTATCCGTACCCCTCTGGTGCTGGACTTCATGTGGGTCATCCTTTAGGATATATTGCTACAGATATAATAGCGCGTTTTAAACGTCACAAAGGTTTCAATGTACTTCATCCTATGGGTTGGGATGCTTTTGGTCTCCCAGCAGAGCAATATGCAATTAAAACAGGTACCCACCCATCGAAAACCACTCGCGAAAATGTAAAGAATTTTAAAAGACAAATTAAAATGTTGGGTTTTTCATATGATTGGGATCGTGAAATAAATACAACAGATCCTGATTATTATAAATGGACTCAATGGATATTTCTTCAATTATATAAAAAGGGTTTAGCCTATGAAGCTGAGGTACCTGTCAATTGGTGCCCTGAATTAAAAGCTGTTCTTGCTAATGAAGAGGTTGTTGATGGAAAATCTGACATTGGTGGACATCCTGTTTTACGTGTTCCAATGCGGCAATGGATGTTGAAAATTACTGATTATGCCGAATCTCTACTAGACGGTCTAGATGACCTTGATTGGCCTCACAGTGTAAAAGAATTGCAAAGAAATTGGATTGGACGATCAGAAGGTGCGCATATTGATTTTCAAGTTCCATCTATTAAGCAACATGTAAGAGTATTTACAACTCGTCATGATACATTATTTGGAGCTACATACATGGTTATAGCTCCTGAACACCCCTTGGTTAGTAAATTGGTAACTGATGAGCAAAAAGAAGCAGTAGAGCGATATATAGAAGAAGCATCTAAAAAATCCGATTTAGATCGAACGGATCTCAATAAGGATAAAACTGGTGTATTTCTAGGTAATTATGCTATAAATCCAGTTAATAGCTCAAAGATGCCAATTTGGATATCTGATTATGTAATTATGGGCTATGGAACAGGTGCTATTATGGCTGTACCTGGTCAAGATCAAAGAGACTGGGATTTTGCGAAAAAATTTGATCTAAATATTATTAGAACTGTAGAAATAAAAGATAATTTTGATGGTGAAGCGTATTCTGGTGATGGGCCAGCTATTAATAGCGATTTTTTAGATGGATTATATATCGCAGATGCAAAAGAAAAGATTATTAAATGGTTGGAAAAAGAGAAAAAGGGAGAGAGAGCTGTCCAATACAAATTACGTGATTGGCTTTTTTCTCGGCAAAGATATTGGGGCGAGCCAATACCGATTATTCATAAAGATGGAAAACCAATTCCCCTGGATGAATCTGAACTTCCATTGGAATTGCCTGAAATAGATAAATATGAACCTAGTGGCACTGGAGAATCTCCTTTGTCAAATATAAATGAATGGGTTGAGGTAAGGGGCGCAAATAAAGAAATAATAGGACTTAGAGAAACAAATACTATGCCGCAGTGGGCTGGATCATGTTGGTATTATTTACGATTTATAGATCCCATTAATCATGAAAAAGGTTGGGACTCCCAAAAGGAAAAATATTGGATGCCAGTAGATCTATATATTGGAGGAGCTGAGCACGCAGTTCTGCATCTACTATATTCGCGCTTTTGGCACCACGTATTGTATGATTTAGGTTTAGTGTCAACAAAAGAACCATTTAAAAAATTATTTAACCAAGGTATGATACTAGGTTCAGATGGTGCAAAAATGAGTAAATCACGTGGAAATGTGATTAATCCTGATGAAACGGTTGACATGTATGGATCGGATTCATTAAGAATTTATGAAATGTTTATGGGACCTCTGGATAAAGGAAAACCATGGAGTACAAGCGGATTACAAGGCTGCTCCCGATTTATTAAGAAACTGTGGGGAATTTTAGTAGATGATGAAGGCGATATATCTAAAAATATAACAAATATTGAGTCAGATAAAGAAACTAACCAATTATTACATCAGATGATAAAGAAAGTATCAGAGAACTTGGACAAACTTCATTTTAATACTTGTGTTTCTGAATTCATGATATTTACAAACCATATACAAAAACTTGATGAGATCAATCGTGAATTAATAAAAACTTTTATAATACTTATAAATCCGTTTATTCCTCATTTAGCACAGGAATTATGGGAACTTATCGATGAAAATAATGAATTGTCATATGAACCCTGGCCAAAACATGATAATCAGTTAACTCAATTAGATTATATTAAAATAGCTGTCCAAATAAATGGTAAACGACGTTCTGAAATTGATATTTCTCCAAATGATTCTGAATCAGAAGTGATAAGCAAAGCTAAAAATGATGATAAAATTGCTGCATTTATTGATGGTAAAGATATAATTAAAGAAATCTATGTTCGCCAGAAAATAGTAAATATCGTAATTAATTAATTTCTCGTACATGAATTATTATACTATTCAATCTACATATAGGTAGTAGATATTATATATATCACTTATTATACATAACATATATTATAGATCATTTATGGCATTTTCCTTGAAGTCAGACAGTTGATCATTAGAGCCTATTAAAATAATCTTTGAATCAGATTCAATTAATTCATTAGGTCCAGGATTTAGCTTTGAATTTCCTTTATTATCAATGATTCCAACTACAAGTAATCCATATTTTTCACGGATATTAGATTCTGAAACTGTTTTTCCTTTTATTGAATTAATTTTATCTATTGAAAATTCTTCAAGTAAATAATCTATAGATGTGTTTTCTGGAGTTTCTATAGTAACTGCATCTTCAACATATGGTCTAATTAATAATTCTGACATACGATGACCACCAGTTGTATATGGATTAACCACTTTATTGGCACCAGCTCTTGTTAATTTTTGACCAGTTTCCTTAACCGAACATCTACTGATGATATATGCTTCATTATTAAGGTTTCGAGCCGACATTGTCACAAATAGATTGTCTTGGTCATTATCAAGAACAACCACAATGCCTTTGCAGTTCTTTATACCTGCATCAATCAGAGTATCGTCCATAGTTGCATCGTTATGTATATGTATGAAATTCATTTCCTGTATTTTATTTATTTTAGTCTCATTAAGTTCAACAATTACAAATGGAATCTGTTTTTTATGTAATTCAGCTGCAATAACAGCCCCCATCCTTCCGTAGCCACATATGATATAATGTGATTTTAATTTCGCAATTTTATTACGCATTGTTCGACTCCGATAATTTTTTAATTGTATAAGTTCGTTCCCTAATTCATAAATAATTGATGCAAATCCACCAACACCAAAAATAATAACTATTATAGTCCAAATCTTTCCAGTTTGACTTAATAAGTGAACCTCACTAAATCCAACCGTCGAAATAGTTATTATTGTCATATATATGCTATCTATTATAGACCAGCTCTCACCACCTATTATGTAAAACCCGGTCGATCCAATTACAACTAGAGCTGTAAAATATAGTAAATATTGGAATCCTCTATTCTGTATCAATTATCATTATCCTTTATTTCAGATTATCTTTCATCCATTTAAGATACTCATTACTTCCATCATCTATATTTATTACGAGAATTTCAGGCAATTGATAAGAGTGATTCTTTTTAATTAATTTTTCAATAGAAGATTTATATTTAATATCTGTCTTTATCATTAATTGAAATTCAGATTCAGACTCAAGTTTTCCTTGCCAATAATATAATGATTCTTCAATTGGAATGATATTGACACATGCCGCTAGTTTATTATTAATAATTCTTTTAGCTAAGCTCTTTGCATTTTCTTTATTGTCTATGGAAGTATAAATAACAATAGGATTCATATGTAAAATTTACATCTGATGTATAACTGTCAGCAAAAGAATCCAATAGTTTGGCTATAATAGATACAAAAAAAGTTTTAATTTATATTTTACTTGCGCCCGTAGCTCAGCTGGATAGAGCGTTAGATTCCGGTTCTAAAGGCCGGGGGTTCGAATCCTCCCGGGCGCACTTTATTAGTTAATGAAATTATTAACTATAGTGCTATCAATTGTTTCACCTGTTGGATCAAGCTCTAAAAGGGTATTTAATAATTTATATTGTTTCTCACCCTTTTTATAAACTTCAGAATAAGGTTTTTCGCTAAAAGAAACCATTGAATATCTTGGAATAAACTTGTTTGGAATCCTTTGCTCAAGGGCAAATTCTAATTTTCTTTGAGCTTGATATTTTGATTTATTTACAGAATCACGCATTTCCTCATAATTTTCTATAGCCATATCCGCGATTGCGTGACCATTTTTAACATGTTGATTTGAAAAAGAAGAAAATATCTTTTTCCAATTATTATTATATTTCTTAATTAATTGATTTAATATTGTACAATCTTGAAAAGAAGCATTCATTCCTTGACCAAAAAAAGGAACGATTGCATGTGCCGCATCTCCTATTAATGCTGCGCTTTCATCGAAATGCCATGGATTTAAATATATAGTTGCAAGTTCACCAATAGGATTCTTGATAAATTCCTCATGAAGTGATGGTATAAGCTCCAAAACATCAGCAAAATGTGTTTTAAATAGCTTTGTTACATCATTCTCAGATTCTAAAGTTTCAAAGCTAGTATCGCCTTGTGTCGGCATAAATAATGTACAAGTAAATGATTTATCCATATTTGGAAGTGCTATAAGCATAAAATTTCCTCGTGGCCAAATATGTAATGCATGAGGCTCTATTCTGAATTCATTTGATGATGGTGGTATTGTTAATTCTTTATATGCATGTCCTAAAGGTTCTTTGAGATATTTTGCATTTGTTTTATTAATGATTTCATTTCTTAAAGCTGAAGAAGACCCATCGCATCCAATCACACGAGTAAAAGATTTTTCATTACTATTATTAAAAAATAAAAGTTTATTGATTAAATCAGCGCCGATTAGATCATGCTCAAAAAAAAATTGGACTTTACCTGTTTGCTCAGCCACTGTGATCAGTTTTTTATTTAATTTTGAACGTGAAATAGAATAGATAACTTCATCATTTCTTTGTCCATATGGATGAAGAGTGGTTTTGCCATTTAGGTCATGTATCATTCGCCCTTTCATAGGTATCATCAAAGGTTTGATTTCTTCATATACGCCAACTTCTTTAAGTGCTCTTATTCCTCTTATTGAGAGAGCTAAATTAATGGATCTTCCTGCAGGAAGATTATGTATCCTCATATCAGATCGTTTTTCGTATATATCTACGTTGTATCCATGGTGAGTTAAATATGTTGCCATTAAAGGTCCTGAAAGACCTGCTCCAATTAAAGTGATTTTATTATTATCCATTAATCGAGTCTTTTAAAACTTCAGCTACATTAAATATATCTAAATAGGTATTAAATAAAGGATGTGGTGCAAATCTTATGACATTTGGCTCGCGCCAATCACATACTACCCCCCTCTCAGTTATAGATGTAAAGGTTGAATGTCCATTTGGCACTATAATAGAAAGTTGGCAGCCATGTTCATCGGGGGTAATAATTTTAATTTGTGGCAGGTTCTCTTTAATTAGATAAGCTAGATAATTTGATATTAGCTGTCCTTTTTTACTTACTTTATCCATTCCAACTTCGTCAAAAATATCCATCGATGCAATTAAGGGGGCCATGCCAAAAATAGGTGCATTACTAATTTGCCAACTCTCAGCAGTATCCATTGGTTTAAAATCACGATTCATTTCAAAACGCGTTGCTTTGTCATTGCCCCACCACCCTTCAAGTCTTGGTCCGTTCCATTTATGATGTTTTTCATGAATAAATATTCCAGAGGGTGCGCCAGGACCTGCGCATAAATATTTATAACTACACCAGGCAGCAAAATCAATATTCCAATTATGAAGTCGCAACTCAATATTGCCAGAAGCATGCGCTAAGTCAAAGCCAGCAATCGCTTCTACTGAATGAGCTGCTTGGGTTATAGCTTTTAGATCAAAAGCTTGTCCAGTGTAATAATTTACACCACCCATAAGAACCATTGATAATTCGTTGCCACAATTTTCAATAGTTTTAACAATATCTTCTGTTCTAAGACTATATTCATGCTCTCTAGGTTTTAATTCTATTATAGTATTATTTGGTTCTAAACCGTGAAGTTTAATTTGAGAATCAATTGCATATTGATCTGATGGAAATGCGCCACTTTCAATAATGATCTTATATCTATTATCTGTAGGTTGATAAAAAGAAATCATCAGCAAATGCAGGTTCACTGTAAGGGCGTTCATAACAACTATTTCTGAATTTTCTGCACCTACCAATCGTGCAGTAGTTTCAGTTAATCTTTCATGAAAATGTTCCCATCGACTATGCTGTCCTAAAGCACCTTTCTCCTGCCAAATATTTAATTCTTTATCAATATGATTTTGAACGGATTTTGGTTGTAAGCCCAAAGAATTACCGCATAAATATATTACTTCTTCACCACTATTTGTTTTTGGGTAATAAAATTTCTTCCGATATGAGCTTAGAGGATCATTGTTATCTAAGTTTGTTGCGCAATTTTTAGTTTTATCAAATTTCATAGAAATTATGAGGTAAACCTAACCAATCAAGCGAGTTTTTAGATAATATCATCTCTTTTGTTTCTTTTGAGTAGTCAGAGGATTCTATTATTTTACCTGGTTCTAAATCACCGAGGGGAAATGGATAATCAGTGCCAAGCATAATTTTATCCTTACCAAGTTTATCAATAAGAAGATTCATGGCATGAGGATCATGTACCAAACTATCAACCCAAAATTTCCCAAGATAGGATTCTGGGTCAATTTTATTATCTACAGCACATAGATCTGGCCTTACATTAAAACCATGTTGAATTCTCCCAATAGTCGCAGAAAATGAACCACCACCATGAGCAAAAGCAATTTTTAAATTGGGTAATCTTTCAAAAACCCCACCGAATATCAATGAACATATAGCCCTACTAGTTTCTGCTGGCATTCCCACTAACCAAGGTAGCCAATACTTATTTATTTCTTCTGTGCCTAGCATATCCCACGGATGAATAAAAATTGATGCTTCAAGTTCTGAAGCAACTTCAAAAAATGGAAATAATTTTTCATCATTTAAATTTATTCCATTCACATTAGATCCAATCTGAACACCAAATAACCCTAGATCATTCATACATCTTTCTAGCTCAGATATAGCTAAGTCAGAATTTTGCAATGGAACGGTACCCAGTCCACCAAATCTTTTTGGATATTCATTTATAATATTTGCAATATGATCATTTAATAATTTTGAAAGGTCTAATGCATCATTATCCTTTGCCCAGTAGCTAAACATTACTGGAACAGTGGAAAGTATCTGGACATTCACATTGTGATTTTGACATTCAGAAATACGTACTTCTGGATTCCAGCAGTTTGATTTTACTTCTCTAAAAAATTGACCATCTTTTAACATATTAGCACAACCTGTTTTATGATGATCTAATTGTATCCATCCCCCATATCCATATTTTTCTTTTAGATTTGGCCAGTTTTCTGGAAGTATGTGTGTATGAATATCTATTTTCATTTAGGAGGATCCTGGATTGAATTACATGAGCTGCAAGTTCTAGCATCTTTATTTTTCCAATAAGCTTCAAATAACGGTGGGAGTTGAGTTACAATATTTTCAAGATCCAATGAAACCTCGTGAAGTAACTGATCACACTCATCACAATACCATTGAAAAGCATCTAAGTCTCCTTCTTCACGTTTATATTCAATAACGAGACCAATAGTCCCTTCATAGCGTTGAGGTGAATGAGGTACATTCTTAGGTAGCAAAAAGATTTCTCCTTCTTTGATCGGTATATCAACTCTTTTATTATCAATAATTACTTTTAATAACATATCACCTTCTAATTGATAAAAGAATTCTTCAATCGGATCTACGTGATAATCTTTTCTACTGTTGGGCCCACCTACAACCATAATCATAAAGTCTCCTTGATCATAAACAACACTGTTACCAACTGGAGGTTTTAATAAATGTCTATTATCATCAATCCAATCTTGGAAATTAATTGGTGAAATCATTTTCATACAAAACTCCCTAATCGATTGTTGCAATACATTTTAGTTCAATGGCAATTGGAGTTGGCAATGAGGTTACTTGAACCGTAGTCCTACAAGGTTGATTATCTTTGAAATATGTGGAATAAATACGGTTATATGTTTCAAAATCTTTATCTATATCAGTTAAAAAAACTGTTATGTCTACGAGATTTTCCCATTTACTTCCTGCTTCTTCTAATATTATTCTTACATTTTGAAACACAGTATGACACTGTGTTTCAAAATCATAATCAATGATATTACCTGCCTCATCAATTTCAACACCGGGTATATCTATCTCATTACCTTTTCTGGGACCTACACCTGATAAAAAAAGAAGGTTTCCAACTTTTTTTGAATGTGGATATGAGCCTACGGGTCTTGGTGCCTTTGTTGATTCAATATTCATTATTTACTCCTACAAATATTTTTTGTCTCTGTAAAGAAATCTAATGCGTAATCGCCTCCTTCACGTCCCATACCAGATTCTTTCATTCCTCCAAAAGGTGTTCTAAGATCTCTTAATAACCAGCAATTAATCCATATAACGCCTGCTTCTATTTTTGAAGAAATACGATCGGCTTTATCATTATTTTCAGTCCAAATAGTGGCAGATAAACCATAAACACTATCATTAGCAATATTTATTGCATCTTCTTCTGAATCAAATGATTGTAATGTGACTACAGGTCCAAATATTTCATCTTGATTGATTATAGATGTGTTGTCTAAGGAATCTATAATAGTAGGATTGATATAATAACCATTTTCGCATCTTCCTTTAATTTTAATAGGGTTACCACCTGACAATATTTTTCCACCTTCATTTTTTGCTATTTCAATATATTTAAGAATTTTGTCAAAATGCCCTTTCGATGATATTGCTCCAAATTCTGTGTTATCATCTTTAGGATCTCCTATTTTTATTCTAGAAACACGATCTATCAATTCAGATTTGAATTTATCATATATTGTTGATTCAATTAATAAACGTGATGTACACAAACATATCTGACCCTGATTAGAAAAAGAGGATTTAACAATTGTATCTAGCATTTCAGAATAATTACAATCATCAAATATTATAGCAGCGTTTTTGCCTCCCATTTCCAAAGACAATTTTTTAAATGAATTTGCAGCCTCATTTACAATCTTTTTTCCAGTTTCTGTACCGCCAGTAAAAGATATTGCTTTAACGTCAGAGTGTTTGATTATAGCTGAACCGGCTACATCACCTTTACCATGAATAATATTTAATACACCTTTAGGAAGATTTATCTTATTGCATATAGAGGCGAGATTAAAAGCAGTGAATGGAGTTATCTCAGAAGGTTTTGCAATAACAGTGTTGCCAGCAACTAAAGCTGGTGCAATTTTCCAAGTAAATAAATATAACGGTAAATTCCATGGAGATATACACCCCACCACTCCTAAAGGGCTATGAATAATCGAATTAGATGAATAATCATTATTTATTTTAGATTCAAAATTAAAGGATTGAGCATGTTGCGCAAAAAACCTAAAATTTGATATAGCTCTTGGAATATCCATTTGTTTGGCAAGTTTTTCTGGTTTTCCAGTATCACGTGATTCGTATTCAGCAAATTCATCTATGTTGTTCTCAATAGCATCAGCAATCTGATTTAAATATTCTGCACGTTTTTTAATGCTTAACGATGACCATTCTAAAAATGAATTGTTAGCAGCATCTATCGCCTTATATACATCATTTTGATTTGAATCAACTACCCTACCATAGGTTTCTCCGGTAGCTGGCTCAATAACATCTATATATTCGTTTGATTCAGATTTAACAAATTCGCCATTTATATAATTAAGTATATCCTCCATTATGCACTAAATCGTCCACCATCTATTGCCAAATTATGGCCATTAATATATCCTGCAGCATCAGAAGCTAAAAAAGAGACGGCCTCAGCTATCTCTTGAGGTGAACCTAGGCGCTTAACAGAGGTATTATTTTCCCATAATTTATATATATCACCCTCATCAAGTCCTGTTGATGCAGATTTAGATTTAGCAAGATCTTTCAACCTTGCAGTAGAGGTATATCCTGGAAGTATATTATTAACTGTTATGCCATATTCACCTAATTCAAGTGCTAATGTTTTGCCCCACTGAGCAACGCTTCCCCGTATTGTATTAGATACACCAAGGCCAGGAATAACTTGTTTAATTGAAGTTGAGATAATATTAATAATTCGCCCCGAATTAAGTTCTTTCATACCAGGCACCACAGCTTTAGCCATTATATGATTACAGATCAGTAGTCTTTCAAATCCAGCACGGAATTCATCTTCTTCTGCTTCAATTAGAGGGCCACCATGTGGGCCACCGGAATTGTTGACAAGTATATCTATTGACCTGCCATATTCATCTAGGAAAGCATTTATTCTTATTTTTAATTCATCAGGTTGATTAAAATCAGCACAAACGGTAGAATGTTGATCGGATTCATTAAGCTCATTACGTGTTAATTCGAGCTTTTCCTGATTCCTAGATACCAATATTATTTTGCATCCACGTTCTGCCATTAGTGTTGCAATAGCTTTGCCGATTCCATCAGTACTTCCACAAACTATTGCACATTTTCCATTTAAATTATTTTCCATTTTTTTTCCTTACATGATAATAAAAGCCCAAGTCATCCTGAATTTTTGTCGGTAATGTTGGTAAACTTGATCGAGGTATTAAAAAAGTTGTTAATTCTCTAATATCCTTAAATATTTGATGTTTTTCGGCAGTCTTATTTAGATATTTTGTACCAGTTGATCCTCCAGTGCCAATTTTTTTTCCAATCATTCTAGAAACCATTAACACATGTCGATGTCTCCAAGTTGTAAATAGTTCATCTACATCAACTAATTTAGTTAATAGCTTGTACGGATTATATAATATTGGTTGATCCCTATAAAGTAGAATAAGCAAAGCTGCTTGTGTTGCCTGGTGCGATAAACGCCATTCACCATTCTCGACTATCTTTTTATGTTTCTTTTCATCAATTACAACACCAAAAGAACCTTTAGTTGACTGATGATGTTTCAAATGTATTTTTCTCTCTTTATCTGAGTAATTTTCATTCTTTTCAATAAGAGATTGATCGTAACTCAGCATTTCATTTATAGCTGATTCATATTCTTTCCAAAATGAAGTTTTTCCCCAATTTAAAAAGGGTGTTCTCTCTAACCATTTCTCCATTAATTCAAACAAATTATCGGCATCCTCACTTGTTTGAACTTCATTGCTATCATTTTTATTCAAATAAGATTTGTAGTTAGCATTGCCATATGTATATCGTTGATCTTGAAGCAAACCTAATTTATTCTCTATTAATCTAAATTGTTTGCTTTGAAAACCTGAAGCTGGAACTAAGAATTCTCTAAAATCAAGGAAATCCATAGGCGTCATAGTTTCCAATACGCTAACTTGATCGATTAATATTTTTTGAATTTCAGTTATACGATCTAACCTTGATACACAAAGCCCTATATTTGATTCATTGATATCGTTTTTGGAAAAAATATTGATTATAGAGTCTAGTTCATAGAGAATTTGCTTAAACCATAATTCATA
>Ga0207992_1001195_pt1 | contig 11819 bp, 11 predicted proteins | sample ETN02SmetaG_FD_185788 | JGI IMG/M metagenome (GOLD analysis project Ga0207992, IMG submission 185788) | Marine microbial and viral communities from oxygen minimum zone, Eastern Pacific Ocean - ETNP2014F10-02SV255 (SPAdes) (version 2) | ecosystem: Environmental > Aquatic > Marine > Oceanic ...
AAGTGGATCTTGCCAAAGTCCTGAATATACTAAATGTGACCATTCATCGTCAATAATTGATTTAAATTTATTTTCATGTTTTGTATGTACCATTTTCTCTAAATCTGCATGTGCTTCAATTAGACAGGTTGCTGCAGGAGTTTCATAGACTTCACGTGATTTAATTCCTACAACTCTATCTTCAATATGATCTATTATTCCAACTCCTGCTGCACCAGCTTTTTTGTTGATATATTCAATTATTTTTTGAGAACCCTTTATTTTTCCATCTACTTCTACTGGTACTCCTTTATCAAATTTAATTTCTAAATATGTTGGTTTATCTGGTAAGTCTTTTGTTTTTACCCAAATGAAAGCATCGTCAGGTGGTTCATTGTAAGGATCTTCTAAAACTCCTCCTTCAATTGCACGTCCCCATAAATTTTGATCAATACTAAATTTCTTAGCAACTGAATCAATTTCAATTCCATGTTTATTTGCAAATTTTAATTCTGTATCTCTGTCTAAATTTTTATCACGAATTGGTGCAATGATTGGAAGATCTGAACCAGAACGTAATGTGATATCAAAACGAACTTGATCATTTCCTTTTCCTGAACAACCGTGTGCCAATGATGTGACTTTCTCTTTTTTTGCAATCTCTAAAACTTTTTCTGCAATTAGTGGTCTAGCAAGTGCTGTTGCTAAACAATATTTTTTTTGATAAAGTGCATTTGCTTTAATTGCTGGAAATATGTAATCCTCAACAAATTCTTTTCTTGCATCAATATTGTAATGTTTTTTTACTCCTAACTTTTTTGCTTTTGCAGCAATTTTCTTTGCATCATCTCCTTGACCAACATCAACTGTTACAGTGATTACATCCATGTCATGTTCTTCTTGTAGATATTTCACAACAACTGAGGTATCCAATCCTCCTGAAAATGCAAGAATTCCTTTTTGAGTCATAAAACAATATTTCCGTAGCATTTTGGAATTTATCTTTTGTGATGAGCCCATTTTTTCATCTTTTTACAAAAAAATCTGACTAGCTTGAGCTAAAATTCGATGATTATTTAACCGTCCGATATAACGCTGTTTTATGTCCGTCAAAATGATACTTTCAGTAGGCATTGCAGTAATTATACTGGGCTCCATTGCAGCAATTGTATTCAATTCAAATGAAAAATTGAATGAAAATAATCTAAGAATTGCATATTTTCCAAATGTTGGACATGTAATACCTATTGTAGGAATTGAAAAAGGATTCTTCTTAGAAAAAATTGATTCTGATGCTGAAATTGAAAGCAGAATTTTTGACAGTGGACCTCAAGTAATTGAATCTCTTTTTGCAAATTCTGTAGATATTGCATATGTTGGACCAGGACCTGCAATTAATGGATTTTTAAATTCTGAAAATAAAAATATTAAAATTTTATCTGGTGCTGCCAGTGGTGGTGCAAGTTTCATTGTACACCCTAATTCTGAAATAAATTCTGCATCTGACTTTATTGGAAAAAAAATTGCTGCGCCTCAAATTGGAAATACCCAGGATGTTTCTTTACGACATTATTTGTCTGAAAACAATTTAAAATCTGCTGAAAAAGGTGGCTCTGTAATTGTTTACAATATTTCTAATCCTGATATTTACACGTTATTTGTTAAAGGCGAAATTGATGGAGCATGGGTTGCAGAACCCTGGGCAACAATTTTGGAAACTGAGTTAAATGGAAATAGATTATTTTTTGAAGAAGATTTGTGGCCAAATAAACAATTTGCATCTGTACTGTTAATTGTAAATTCTAATTATGCTGAAGAAAATCCTGAAATAATCTCTAACTTTCTTTTGTCTCATCATCACACCGTAAACTGGATTAATGAAAATCCTATTGAAACAAGAGATATTTTTAATACTTTTTTAAAATCTCACTTAGGTCAATCATTATCTGATGATGTGGTTGACATATCATTGTCTAATCTTGAAATTACATCAGATCCTATGAGTGATTCAGTTTACTCTTTTGCAGAAAAGGCTGATGCTTTAGGATATTTGGGGAGAAATGGATATGATTTATCTGAAATTTTTTACACTATTGATTCAAATTCTAACTCTGGAGAGGGTACATAGATGACCAAATTAGAGGCTAAGAATATTGTAAAATATTTCAGTCATGATTCTCATAATCTTAAAGCACTAGGTGGTGTTAATTTAAAAATTGAATCTGGTGATTTTGTTTGTTTAGTTGGTCCTTCTGGTTGTGGTAAATCTACTTTTTTACGTATAGTTGCTGGATTGGAAACACCTGACGATGGTCAAATTCTTTTTGATGGTCACCCTGTAACTGAAACTGGTCCTGAAAGAATCATGGTTTTTCAAGAGGGTGCACTATTCCCTTGGTTAAAGGTTCAAGATAATGTTGAATTTGGATTGAAGATGGCTGGTATCTCTAAAGAAGAACGTGCAAAAATTTCTCATAGGTATCTTGACATGATGCAATTAACAAAGTTTGCAGACTCCTATACTTACCAACTTTCAACTGGAATGAAACAGCGTGTAGCTATTGCCAGAGCTCTTGTAATGGATCCTGATGTCTTGTTAATGGATGAACCTTTTGCAGCTCTTGATGCACAAACTCGAGATTTGTTACTAGTTGAAATGCAATTAATTTGGGAAAAAACTAAAAAAACTATTTTATTTGTTACACATAATGTTGCAGAAGCAGCTGTACTGGGAACCAAAGTTGCAATATTTAGTAATAGACCTTCAACAATTAAAAAAGAATTAACTAATGATTTTCCTAGACCTAGGACAGCTGAAGATGAATCTTTAACAAAATTTCAACAAGATATTTTAGTAGAACTACGACCTGAGGTAAAGAAAAACATCGAGTGATAATCATGGCAAAAAATTTCACTCTTCACAGAATTGCATTTTATATTGGAATAGTAGTTGTATGGCAAGTAGTTGCAATGGCTGGAGTTTGGCCGGATAATATTTTCCCCTCACCTTATGAGGTTGCTGAAGATTTGTTTTATGGTGGTGCTGATGGTAGTTTGTTTTATGGAATTGCAACTAGTATGTGGAGATTGTCTATTGGATTAGCAATTGCAATTGCTGGTGGTATTGTTTTAGGAATTTTTATGGCAAGAATTGAAGTAATTAACCAAACAGTAGGTTCACTAGTTTTGGGATTACAATCTATTCCTTCTATTGCTTGGGTCCCATTAGGTATTCTTTGGTTTGGTTTAACTGATGGAGGAATAATTTTTGTTACTGCTATTGGAGCCATATTTGCTGTTACCATTAACACGTATACTGGAGTCAAGAATATTGATCCTCATTTTATTGAGGCTGCAAGAAATATGGGTGCCAAAGGAACTCAATTAATTACTTCTGTGCTCATTCCTGCTGCTTTCCCGTACATGATTTCTGGATTTAAACAAGGTTGGGCTTTTGCATGGAGGGGAGTTATAGGCGCTGAAATTCTATTCTCCTTTTTGGGATTGGGCTTTTTACTTAATGCTGGACGTTCCCTCAATGATGTATCACAAGTAATTGGAATAATGGTTGTCATTATGTTAATTGGTTTGATCATTGATGGGGTCATTTTCAAACGTTTAGAAAATAAAGTAATGTCTCGCTGGGGATTACGATAAATTCTATTTACTAATTTTTAATGAAACCAAAAATGCACCAATTATTATTATGATTGCAAAATACATTACAGCAACATAGTCAAACATGAATGCAATACTTCCTGCAATGATTGGCCCTATTACCGTTGAAATTGATAATGTTGAACTAAATATACCCGTTGATGTTGAACGTGGATTGTTTTCCATGAGATGAAAGTTTCCTCCAATAAACAAAAATGCCCATGTTGCACCTACTAATGACATGAATGGCATTGCCATCCACCATTCTGTAACAAATGATAATCCGATAAAGACAAAAGTTGTACACCCAATTCCTATTTTGAATTTTGTAACATTTGAAAGATGAATTTTACTTGCCATTACATTCATCAAGATAAATGCTGTGAGTGTATTGGCAACATACACTATAGAAATATGATACAAATCTCCTCCCCATCTTTCAACAATCATTATCGGAAGAATTGTCCATACAGCTGCAGCACCAATATGTCTTAGTAATAATGATAAAAATAGAAATTTATTTTTTAAAATAACTAATTTTGTTGTTCCTGGTTCAATCTCTTTTTTTTGCTCTGGGTTTGGAAGTTTAATTGTGAAAATCAAACCAATTACAAATGATGCTGCACTGATTAAGAAAATTAATCTAAGATCACTAGCTATTCCTGCTGCAGCTATTCCTGCCAACCATCCTAAAGCATGAAATGAAATGACTGTTGCTGCTCTTTTTTTGTCAATATTTGCTTCATATGTATACGCAATCATTGCTGGAATCATTATTCCACTAGCTATTCCTGCAGCAATTCTTACAAGGAATAATAACGATAGGTCATCGGCAAAATAATGCAATCCAAATGCTATGGCACATCCAATGAACCCAATTCTAATAAATTTGAGTCTAGTTCCTTTCTTATCTGAATATCTTCCAAAATAAATTTCTGACAAAATTTGTGCAAAACTAAATGATGCTATCAATAACCCAATTTCAAAAATAGAATCAGTAACTCCTTTTCCAATAATTGGCATGAAAACAAAAACAATGGAAATTCCTGCATGTTGAAAAAATGTAGCAATACGAACTAAATTGTTAATTTGTAACTTTGACATAAATATAAAAAAAATTCTATTTTCACCTATTTCAACATACGTGTACATTTGAGTCTAATTCCTTTCTTTATCTGAAAAGAGTTAAACTGTCCAAGTATTTTTTAAAATTATTGACTGAAAAGGAATCTTTCTTAGATGCATTAAAAAATAGAATTTTACTTTTTGATGGGGCTATGGGAACTGAGATTCAAAAATATGATCCTCATCCTGAGGATTTTCCAAACAATCAGGACGGATTTAATGATGGTTTAATTTTAACTCATCCTGATTGGATAAAACAAATTCATAGAAATTATTTAGATGCTGGTGCTGATTGTATTGAAACAAATTCTTTTGGTTCTAATAAAATAAAATTAGATGAATACGGTTTTGGTGATCAAACAGTTGATTTCAATAAAAAAATTGCTCTATTAGCATCTGAAGTTTGTGATGAATATTCTGATACTACTAGATTTGTAATTGGTTCTATGGGCCCTACTGGATATTTGCCAAGTTCTGATGATCCTGATTTAGGCCAAAAACCTCTTGATGAAATCCGTGAAGCTTTTGAATTACAAGCTGAAGGATTGATTCTTGGCGGTGTGGATGCATTGTTAATTGAAACAAGTCAGGATATATTGGAAGTAAAATTAGTAATTGAGGCTTGTCATAATGCAATGTCTAAAACTGGAAAGAAGGTTGCAATTATTTCTAATACTACACTTGATCAATATGGGAAAATGTTACTTGGTACTAATATTCAATCTGCATATACAACAGTATCTGATATGGGAATTGATGTTTTTGGATTAAATTGTTCTACTGGACCAATTGAAATGAATCCTAGTGTTCAATGGTTAGATGAACAAAATGAACATAATCTTTTGGTAGTTCCAAATGCTGGGATGCCTGAAAATCAGGGTGGAAAAGCTGTTTACAAAATGACTCCTGAAAAAATGGCAGATGCCTTGGGTGATTTTATTGATGAATATAACAAAGTAAGAATAATTGGTGGATGTTGCGGTACTGGACCTGAACACATAAAATCATTAAGAAAAATAATTGACGAAAAAGCCAGTTCTATCAAGGGTTAAGTATTTAGAAAAACTGATGTGATTTTAGAGTATGACTGTTCCAAGAGTAAGTTCTGCATTAAAAGCGGTTGATCTTAAACAAATTCCTGCACCTCTAATTATTGGAGAGAGAATAAATACTCAAGGTTCTAGAAAAGCCAAAAAATTGGTTCTGGCTGATGATTTTGATGGTTTAGTTGATTTAGCCCGAATTCAAGCTGAAGATGGTGCACATTGTTTGGATGTTTGTGTTGCCACAACTGAACGTTCTGATGAGCGTGAATTTATGCTAACTTTGGTCAAAAAATTAAGTTTAGAAATAGATGCTCCTTTAGTAATTGATTCTACTGATCCAGAAGTAATTGCATCTTCTGTTAACCAAATTCCTGGTAGACCAATAATCAATTCTATTAATTTAGAGGGTGATGGAAGTAGATTTGAAAAACTAGCTCCTGTGATGGCAAAGTATGGACTGCCTGCAATAGCTTTATGCATTGGTCCAAATGGAATGGCTAAAACTCCTCAACAAAAAGTGGATACTGCAGAATTACTTTATGAAACTGGTAAAAATTATGGATTAAAAATTGAACAATTTATTTTTGATGTACTTACATTTACTTTAGCAACTGGTGAGGATGAATTTCTTGATGCTGGTAAAAATACTTTAGAAGGAATAAGTCTTGTAAAAGAAAAATTTCCAAATTGCTTTACCACTTTAGGATTGAGTAACATTAGTTTTGGATTAATGCCATATGCTAGAAAAATTGTTAATTCTGTATTTTTGCATCATGCAGTTAAGGTAGGATTAGATTCTGCAATAGTAAATGCTAAAGAAATTATTCCTTATGGTGAGATTGATTCTAAAGAAAAAAAACTTGCTGAGGATTTAATTTTTAATACACATCCTGATGCTTTATCTGAATTAATTTCTTATTTTGAAAAGGCAGGACCACAAACCAGTAATAATGTAAAAAAAGTTGATGTTGATCCTTCATGGCCTCCAGGGAAACGAGCTAATTTTAGAATTGTAAATAGACTCAAAGATGGAATTCAAAATGATGTTGTTTGTGCAATTGCTGATAAACTTGGAAAAACTGACTTAATTTTAGATAAAGATGGAATATTGAGTCTAGATCTTCCTAAAGATGAGACTCATCCTGGAGCTATTAAGACTCTCAATGAAGATTTACTGCCTGCAATGAAAGAAGTAGGCGATAAGTTTGGATCCGGTGAATTGATTTTACCTTTTGTTTTAAAATCTGCTGAATGTATGAAGGCATCCGTCGGTGAACTTGAAAAATATCTAGTAAAGGAAGAAGGTACCAGTAAGGGTAAACTTGTTTTAGGAACAGTTTATGGCGACGTCCATGATATTGGAAAAAACTTAGTAAAAACAATTTTTCAAAATAATGGATATTCTGTATATGATTTAGGAAAACAAGTTCCACTGCAAAAATTCTTAGAAAAAATTGATGAGGTTAAGCCCGATGCCATTGGTTTATCTGCATTATTAGTTTCAACTTCTAAACAAATGCAATTTTTTGTTGAGCATGCCAGAAAAAATAACATGACTGTTCCAATTCTTTGTGGAGGAGCTGCAATTAACAGTAATTACATTAATCGAATCGCTAAAGATGGTGGAATTTATGATCCTGGTGTGTTTTATTGTAACACAATGTTTGAAGGTCTAAAAACTATGGATGCTTTAATCTCTGATGATAAGCCAAAACTTTTGGAAGAATGGAAAACAAAATTAGAAAATTGGAAAGAGAAATCTAATACTGATATTGATCCATCTACTCTTCCTAGAAGTACCGTTCAACCTGTAACTCCTCCTGTTCCAAAAATAATTGGTCAACCAATTCGTTTGAAATTGGATCAAATCAATATGGCTGAGGTATGGACGATGATTGATAAAAAATCTTTATTCAAATTATCTTGGGGATTGCGTGGAAAAGCAGGTTCTGAATCAGAAGAAGAACATGAACAATTACTTACTGAATGGAAAATTAAATTATTGCGTGATAAATTAATTGAGCCTGAAATTGTATATGGGTATTTCAAGTGTCATAATAATGGACAAAAATTATTGGTTGAAAATCCTTCTGGAGAAGATGTTGAATTTGACTTTCCACGTTCCACTCGTCCTGAACATCTATGTTTAACTGATTATTTTGATGATGATGATATTGTTGCATTTCAATCTGTAACTGTTGGAACAAAGGTTGCTGATATTCTTGAAAAATGGAATGATGAGGATAAATATTCTGATGCATACTATCTTCATGGTCTTGCTGTTGAATTAGCAGAAGCCTTAGCACAATGGGTTAATGTAAAAATTAAATCTGAATTAGGATTAGATAAAGGTGGTTTGAGATATAGTTGGGGATTTCCTAGTTGTCCTGATGTATCGCAACATCATTTAGTATGGAAATTATTACAGCCTGAAAAATCTGGAATGACTATTACTGAATCTGGTCAAATAATTCCTGAACAATCCACTGCAGCCATTGTTATTCATCATCCAAATGCACAATATTTTGTAATTTAGTTACCAGTTTTTTTCTAAATAATCTTTCAATCCATTAAAATCATTTGGTGATGTAATTAGAATATCTTCTGTAATTTTGTATGTTTCAGTTACTAATTTATGAAATTCATTATTGTATTCCTCTAAATTCAATCCCAAAAAATCTGCTGATTTTTGATTTTTTTCAGATGGAAATAATATGATTGGAATAATAGAAAATTCTTTTAGATTGTCTGACAGATTTTGAACTTGTTGAATATTTTGAATTACTTGAGTCATGAATCCTTTGGGATTTGCTTTAATTTTTTTTCCAATTTTTAGGAAATTTGGTTTGTTTGATATTGAAAGATACAAATCAATTTTTGTTTCATATTTTTTTTTCAAATTTGATACTACTGAACTAGGAATTAAGCCTAAATCTTGTGATTTTGATTGTGATGGATCTCCCATAAGTATCAAAATTCCTTCAATATTTGTAGCAATACAAGTTTCTACAAATTTTTCAATCTCCTCCTCATTTTTGTCTCTGACTCTGAGACTTACTGTAATTGGATGATCTGGTATTTCTTTTTTCAAAATTTTCCCAATTTCTAATGGTGATACTCTTTTATGTCCTAACACATTTTCCGTTAAGTGAATTGCATCACATTTTTTAGATATTGTTTTAATTTTTTCTACAAATTTTTCAATAGATTCATCCTTGTTAACATCTGGCAAAATTTTAGGCGGATTTGCTTCATATCTAATTGTCATATTTTCATTTTTTCTATACTTGGTTAAAACCTTTGAATACTAAAACCTCTGTGTAATTGTAGGAAAATATTATGCATTTTGATAAATTAAAATCTATTTTATCTAGTCCTATAATTCCAGAAATACACTCTGATGTGGATTACAAATTAGCTGCTGTTCTAGTTGTAATTTATGGTGAAACTCCAACAATTATTATGACTGAAAAACCAAAAAGTATGAAATTCCATGCAGGTGAAATTTCATTTCCTGGTGGAAAATTTGATACAAATGATTCTAATCTTTTGGATACTGCATTACGTGAAACAAGCGAAGAAATTGGATTAAATATTTCAAAAAATGAGGTAATTGGTCAATTAACCCCTGTAAAGACTCTGACCACAGGATTTCTAATTTTACCATTTGTATCTATGTTGGAACAAATTCCACCTCTTGTAACAAATTCTGAAGTTGAGAAAATTCTCCACATTCCGTTAAATCCCTTTTTACAAACTGTTGCAAAAGATAGCGATCCTAGTCATAACTTAATGAATGAAATGTATACTTTTGAGTATCAAAATCAGATTGTATGGGGTGCTTCGGCTAGAATATTAAAACAAATTGAAAATACATTGAGATTCATTTAAAAAGAGCTCTTCGTGCCTGAAAAACTATGGCTGCTCGCAAGTCCTCTCCAAGAAAAATTCGTCTGCTAAAAAAAACAAAGCAGGCTACTGCAGTACCAGCTTGGATTATACTCAAAACTAACAGAACTGTTAGAACTAATCCAAAACGTAGAGCTTGGAGATCCACTGATGTGGAGGTTGGATAATTGTCACAAGAATTAGAACGTGTTTATACAATTCCATTAGGCAAAGTATTACTTTCACAATCACAACATCGAGCAGTAAGAGCTATCAATATGATTAAAGAATTTGCTCAACATCACATGAAAGTGGAAACCATTAAAATCGATGAAGAACTATCTCATCAAATTTGGGCTAGAGGTGTTAGAAGTCCTCCAAGAAAAATTAAAGTTAGAATGAGTAAAACTGATGAAGGTTATGTTTTAGTTACTCCGTTTACTGATGATGTAGAATCTGCTGTTACTCCTGAAAAAGAAACTAAAAAAGTTGAAGATAAAGTTGAAGATGTTGTAGAAGAAGCACCATCTAAAGAAGAAGCACCATCTAAAGAAGAAGCACCATCTAAAGAAGAAGCACCATCTAAAGAAGAAGCACCATCTAAAGAAGAAGCACCAGCTAAAAAAGTAACAAAGAAAGCTGAAGCAAAACCAGCTAAAAAAGTAACAAAGAAAGCTGAAGCAAAACCAGCTAAAAAAGTAACAAAGAAAGCTGAAGCACCATCTAAAGATTAAAAATTAAAATTTTCTTAATTTAATAAAATTATTTTCTAAAATGAATAATGATCATCTATTGAATGACCCTTCATTTTAGATTCTGTTTTTTTGTTTGAACTGGATTCAGGTAAATCCATAATGAAACAAAATACTTTCTTTTCAATAGTATCTGTTAGTTCATTTTTCATTGATCTATGATATTTTTCTTTGATTTATGTTCTTCTGCCATTTTTCTGAATATTTTCTAACTTTAATGTTGGATCAAACTTAAATATTTTTTTTACATAGTCAATTTAACAAGAAAATGCCATTATTTGCAGAATTGAATAGTGGAGATTAATGGAATGCTTTCTTTTCCATATTTCCTTGTTGTTTTGGCACTAATTTCCCATTAAATCAAATTTTAAGTTCGGGTATTTTCTTCTAAAATTAACCATGCCTGAGATCTTTGTTTATTGTAAAACTTGTAGTAAAAAAGTAAAAGCCGTAGTTTTAACAGTTCATGATAAGGAATATGATGAATCCATTAAGGGATACAGAAGATATGGGATGGTTAGAGTTTTAGAACATAATATTGGATTTAGAAAAACTTGCCCTGATACTTCACAAATGAAGGCAATTGTCTCATCTGACTCAAAGGATGACAATGGTGTTTTAAATTAACAATTAATTTTTAGAATTTCTGAAAATAATTTATTCTAATTGATATAGATCTAATTTACAATCTATGCTGCAATCTGGAGTGTCCCAATCAAGAGTTTGTTCTTTTGGTATCATTGCTAATGGATCATAATTATCAAATTTTGTCATTGTTTGTACTGATGATAGCATTACTACTTTAGATTCATCTGATGATGACATGTTGATTTGTGAACTTGATTGATTTGTGATTCCATTTGAGATATTTTTGATTGAATTGATTACTCCTACTGGGATGTTTTCTCCTCCTGCTACATACAACATTGTACTCTTTATCGTATTTGGTGGTGCGTTTTGGTATAGCATTTTTAATGAATCCCTTAGAGATTCTTCCATACCCTGTCCATCTTTACTTGTTGTTAGAATATTTGTTTTTGCATCTATTTCAGTTGTTTCAAGTGATTTTACTACGTGCATTATTGCTGAGTTGGCAATACTGTAACATGCTTTGGGAGTTAAATCTGGATTACTTTCTAATAATGAATCGTTATCTAATACAATTGTGCATTGTGAGTCTTCTCTAACTCTCTTTAATGAAATTCCTGAATTGAATATTTTCTCTTTTTCATATTTGAATGGCATTATTGCAAATGTGATTAATCCTTTGTCTGCATCTTTACATATTTCTGAGATAACTGGAGCTATTGCTGCACCAGCTTTTCCTGCTAAATTACTCATTAATACAATTGTGGAATACTGTGAAATCTTA
>Ga0207992_1001197_pt1 | contig 11813 bp, 12 predicted proteins | sample ETN02SmetaG_FD_185788 | JGI IMG/M metagenome (GOLD analysis project Ga0207992, IMG submission 185788) | Marine microbial and viral communities from oxygen minimum zone, Eastern Pacific Ocean - ETNP2014F10-02SV255 (SPAdes) (version 2) | ecosystem: Environmental > Aquatic > Marine > Oceanic ...
AAAGGTCATATGTCTTATGTGATGAAGACATTTGAAAGAGAAGTAATAAACAGTAATAAAAAGAATGAATCATTTCTCTATACAATATCCAGAATACATAAATGTAAAATTTATATATTCTTTTTAAGAGACAATGATTCGTATATAAAAGATAGTCTTAATGATAATTTATTTCATATATATCCTAGGTCGCTGCATAAAATATCTATAAATGAATATAGAAATCCGGGTGAACCTTTTTATGAAGACAATAAAAGAATTAATCATTTGTCCGAAGAGAATCATAAAGTGATGTATGAACTTATACATAATTTTGTTCAAGGTATTCGCACAGTACCAGAATTTAAACAAAATATATTAGATAAACCTGACAAACCTGATCACAAATCAGAAAGATTTATATATGATTAAACGTGTAACAATATACGGCGATAGCTTTGCTGAGCCTCAATGGGAAAATATACATCCAACGTGGTATGGTCGTTTAAAAGACCGGTGGCCTGAAACTGTAAATTATGGTAAGTCTGGCTCAGGCCCAATGTATTCATTTAAAAAATTCTATGAGAATCTTTTTAATTATAATTATGAGGATTTAATTATATTCATTATGTCTGGTGGATCCAGAATAAATTTCAATATTAAAGAAGCTGAAGATGAAATGCATCAGTGGAATAATAAGGTAATGTTAGATGTTACCGGTGATCCATATATCGGCGATGATTTTCAATCGAAATCTAAATATGATGATTGGATGAAAATAAATAAAGATAGAGCACGTTTTGCTGTAGATATATTCCATGATGAAATAGTTTATGGTAATTGGAAATATGAATCATTATTATATGCCGCCTCGAGAATACAGAAATGTAAGATATTTGTTTGGTATTTGGAAATGGAAGAATCTTATATTCAAACTTCATTGAACGATGATCATTTTTATGTTCACGATGAGGGGCTGGCAGACGCTGTTGAGAATGAGTATGTGGAAGAAGAAAGATTGCACGAAGATTTTTCACTTTCTCATGACCTCCACTATAAAGTAAATCATCTTACAGAAGCCAATCACGAAGTGATGTATAAGCAAGTAACAGGGTTTATAGATGGTAGAGAAATTCCTAAATTCTTAAAGAACGTGTATAGAGGCACGTACAATAAAGACGAATTTATATATGATTGATGTAATCAAATACGACACAGAGAAATATAATTTTAGAAAGTATTTCGAAGGCTGCTTGGGTAAGCTCGAAGACATTCATTTAAACCACAGCATAGAAGAGATTGGAGAATGTACTGCAGGAGGAATTGTTTTTGATAAATCTAGAGATAATACTTATTATGGTTTAATTGAAAAGCTCTTTAGAGAAGTAGTTCACGGACCTTATACGTTTAGACATATGTGGTGGGAGTTTCAAAAAGAAGTAATTAAACCTTGGTTTTTGGGTGAGAGTGCAATAGTAATTCAGAAGTTACCATCAATAAAAATATTTCCATCTGGAATGGACTGGTTATTTGTTAAAGATACTACAATGGTGAACGGAAGAGAAACTAATATGCATTATGAAATGGATTATCCTTTCCATCACCCAGAGTTTGAAACAAATATTGTAATGCCTTTAATTGATTGTGATGAAGATAACGGCATATTTTTAGACGAAGTAATGTATGCTCCGAAATATGGAGAGATAGTATTTTTTGACCAAGTAAGCCACGGCGGATATGTTCATAATGAATCTAAGAATACTAGAGTATCCATGGATTTTAAAGCATGTGGTTGGAGTGACTATGATAATGTAAACCTATCCGATACTCTGAAAGTAAAAAAGAGAGGTGAGTGGCATATACAAAAAGATTTATTTAAAATTGGAAATTATTATAATATATTATGAATTTTAATACCCATATTCAATCATGTAATGGTTGGGATCCTCTTAAAGAGGTAATCGTTGGAGATGTGACAGGTGCGAGGATCCCACCACTAAATCCTTCCATGAAAAACTTCATGTTTGCTAATCTAACTGATTCAGAGATAGTTAGCATATGTAAACCGTGGAAATATCCAGATCGAGTCGTAGAAGAAACCGAAGAAGATCTAGACTTATTAGCAAAGACATTAAGAGATTTATATATTCGCGTATACAGGCCCGAGAAGAAAGTATACGGGTGGATGAATTATTGTCCACGTGATATATTCTTAGTGTTGAATAATACTATTATCGAAACACCATGTGTAATGAGTGAAAGAGTAAATGAATCATTTGCTTATAGACATATATTAAATAATATTGATGATTATAGTAAGTGGATACAAGCTCCCACCCCACAATACTTAGATATGTCATTTAGTTTTACCGACTTATCTAAGCCCACGTTACAAAATATAGAAATCATGTTCGATGCCCCTAATGTTGTTAGATTAGGCACAGATTTATTATATCAGGTGAGCAATAGTGGTAATGAAAAAGGATATGATTGGTTAAAACGTACATTCCCTGAATATACTATACATCTAGCATATCAGTATTCAGGAGCTCATTTTGATAGTACAGTAGTACCATTAAGACCAGGACTTGTATTATTAAACGGACATAGATGTAATGAAGACAATTATCCAGCAATATTTGAAAAATGGGATAAGATATTTTTTACAGATATAGTAGATCAGGATGCTGATGATACAGCAATTGCGTCAAGTGCAATCGGAATAAATATTTTAAGTGTTGACGAACACACAGTGATAGTGGATAAGAATCAAAAACCATTAATGAAAGAATTAAAAAAGTGGGGTATATATTCAATACCATTGCAGCTACGACACGCAAAGACGTTAGGCGGTGGATTCCATTGTGTGACATTAGATTTGCACAGAGAAGGCAAATTAGAGCAATATGACTACTAAGCGCATCGCGTTCGTTGAATTAACGCATATATTTAATAATCAAATTAAATTACCATATTCTACAGGATGTATTTGGAGTTATTGTAGAGTCGATAAAGAAATATCTGATAACTATTCCTTTGATGTCAAAGATTGGGTATATGTACTTGATGGTGATTTTGATTACTCTGGCACAGCCAAAAGAATAGCTGAATGTGATATTGTGGCTCTTTCTTATTTCGTATGGAATGAGCACGCTAGTGATAGATTGTGTGCTGAAATAAAAAGAATAAACCCTAATTGTTTAATTATATACGGCGGACTGAATCTACCAAATTCCGACAGATGTAAAAAGTTTTTAAAAGAAAAACAATTCATTGATATAGTAGTTCATAATGAGGGAGAACAAGTTTTTAAAAATATCCTTTTAGCATTATTACATGAACAGGATCTCAAAGAAGTTAAAGGTATTCAGACACGGTCATTTCTTACAGAAAAAGATGCCAGATTAAAAGACTTTGCTTCAATGCCCAGCCCTTATCTGGACGGTTTATTTGATGATCTCATGAATATTAAAGATCATCCATATGAATGGGAGAGTTTAGTAGAGTTAGAACGTGGTTGCCCTTATATGTGTACGTTTTGTGAAACAGGTGCAAGGCATTGGACTAAAGTAATTAGGCAAGATAATGATAAGTTAACAAAAGAGATTAATTGGATAGCTGATAAGAAGATAGAATATATGCATCTCATTGATAACAACTTTGGTATGTTTAAAGATCATAAGATCATATCTGACCTATTAATTGAGACTAAAAAGAAAACTGGTTATCCTTATACGCTTAACATAACGTGGGCGAAACATAAGAAACCGTGGTTATTTGATATAGCAGAAGATTTGAATAAAGTAGGTCTCAATAAAAGTGTTACGATCGCTCTACAGTCGATGAACGATGATACGCTCAAAGCAGTTGAAAGATCGAATGAGAATACTAATTTAAAAGAAGTAATAGATTTTTTAAAGGGTAGAGGGATACCAGCTTACATAGAAACTATTCTTGGATTGCCAGAGGAATCATTACAAAGCTTTAAAGAGGGTCTTTTTAGATTGATTGACGATATAAATTATCATAATTACATTGGTATATATGTAATGGTAGCTCTTCCTAATACTCCATTTGGAGATCCTGATTATTGCAGAAAATATAATGTACAAATTAGACAAACATCACCGGCATTTTATCATCACGAACATCCACCAGAGGAATTACTAAAAGACACTAATCATGTAGTGGTCGGCTCTGATAATATGTCGTATGAAGATTATATAGATGCCTCTGGTTGGAAGTGGTTTATGATATCTCTTCATTTCTTGGGATGGCTTAGATTTCTAGCAATAGATTTAAAAGAAAATCATAATATTTCTATGAGAGAGTTTTATAGTGGTTTATATGATTGGTTCAACGCTAACGATAAATCATTGTTATACAGAGAATATAATATTACGAAGAGATTGTTGAGAAAGACATTAGATAGAGAAATTCCATGGGGACGTAAAGTATCAGATGTTTCTAATATCTATTGGGAGTATGAAGAAGCAACCGCTATACATATCGCTAAAGAGAAAGATCGTTTCTATGGAGAAATAAGTGATTATTTAAAAGATGGATATGGATTTAATTATTCAATAGTTAATGATCAATATAATAAGATGAAGGATCCATATGATGTTTATGATGGTGATTTAGAAAAATGGGCCCGTGAATGTATGTGGTGGGGTAGGAGAACAGATAGAATGTTTACCGGAAATGACATATTGTAATGTACATACAAAATATGTTACATTTAGACGATAAGGTATTAGATGGTGTTTTATATCGTTCATGTTCTGATTATGATGATGATAGTATAACACCTTCAGTAAATATTAATGAGATAGATTATGAACAGACACGTTTTGTAGATGTTAAATTATTTGAAGGGTGTTTTGAGAACAGTGATTTCGTTAATATATTAAAAAAATGTCTAACAGTTGATTTTAATAGGTCTAATGCATCTATAGAATGGGAATTGTATAGAGAATATAGAATTATACATGTAAATAATGGAGACTTTTATCATCTATTTGAATCCGTCTTATATAATACATTTAAAGATTTTTTAAATGCTGTAACAGGCCTCTTAATAGATAGAATTATTTTAGAAGTACATGACGTTTACCCTCCCAGAATACCTGGAACATCTTCTGAAAATTTACAGGTAAGGATGTCAGAATCTTTTATGATTGATAGCTTTCCAGAGTTTCCGGTTATACAATTTGTTGTCAATGATGAAAGCAAAAGAAATAAAGAGATAATGAAGAAGACATTTGTAAACCATCAATATGTGAGACCTAGTATAAAATCTTATATTATTGATAGTCAAAATGAATCATGATTATAAAAGTAGAATCTACTATAAACAAAACGGATTATCCAGAATTAGAAATTATATCTAACCCAATTGATGAGCCCATAATTATTAAAGACGAATGGGAAGCTCAGGGCTATTATCCGTTGCATGGGCGTGAATCCGACAGATTATTACAAGTTATTCATGATCTTGCACACCCTGATAATGATGTGACGTTTTCTAATCACGATAGTTTATTACAACAAAACTATGACAGGTGGTGTGAAGAAGTAGGCATGGTTGCGCCAGCAATTAAAGTAAATCCTAATCCGAGATTTATGATATCGACGTATGTGAATACAATGAATAATTTATGGCATGATTATCAAGCACCCAAACATGAGCGACTCTATAAACTTGTTACATTAGTTAATAATCCTAGAATATTTCGATTACTCACCTTAGGGCGCTTAGCGGGCAATGCCTTCTTCAAATATTCTTATAGAGTTGCTCCTACTCATTTATTAGGTGATAAAGAATCAATTGAAGAGAGTTGGGAAACCACTACAAAAGTGTGGGATCGATCCCCGAAAGGGTTTTGGAGATGGTATAGGGAAGACAAAATCAGAGGTGGTAATTGTATTATAATACCAAAACATTCAACTATATATCCTGCGGATTATCCTGCGCCATTTGATTTAAGTTTTCGAGAATTTAATGCTAAGGAGAGAGTATCATTAACTGAAGAATGCCCGGAAGGAGCAATAGGTACTTCGTGTCAACACGATATATTCCCTCCCGTTGAATGGTGGCAGTCGTATATAGATTTAGTTCAAGAAAATAAGGTATGTGTAGCAAATTATTTGTCAGATAAATCATGTAAGCCTCTATATTGGAAAAAGATATTTCTTACTATAGGCGGCCCCGGTTGGTATAAGCATTTTCAAGAAATGGGTTTTAAATTATACGATGAATTATTTGATTACAGTTTCGATTCTAATCCATTATTTGAGGAGAGATGGAAGCACATAATGAAACAATGTGATAAGATATTAGAGATGGATAGAGACGATATAAAACAAATTGAAAAGAGATTACAACCTAAAATGGAGTATAATGCAAAACGAATCAGGGAATTGGCTGTACATTAGTCATGGCCGAGTATATGAATCTAAAAAAGAATTTATAAATCAGGTTCATGATAAGTTACCTGGATTTGGTCATTGGAACGAGTCTCTTAAGTGTTTAAAAGAGAAGATAGATAAAAATGTGATAATATGGAATGCTAATGAATCCGGAGGTTACTGGCCGTTATTGTCTGATGATAATGATAACATATTAGAGATAATACATAATTATTCGCATCCTGATAATAAAATATGGTACGTTAATGGTGATGCAAATATAATTTCGATTTATAAAGATTGGTGTGAATTAGTTAAACCTAAAATGCGAATTAATATGTATCCTCTAGTGCCATCGTGTGCTAGGGATATATTTTTCAACAGATTAAGAAAATTTTATGAGTTGTATCAACCTGTAGAAGATATGGTAATCCCTGCAAAATATCGGGTGATTAGTATGGTTAATCAACCGAAGATATCTAGAATATTAACACTCAGGGAATTAGCAGGCAGACCAGGATTCATATATTCATTTAATTGTACAGAAATTGGTATGATAGCAGGAGACGGTACCGATTCAGGTGAATCATTTTTAGAAATGAAAAAAAAGCTAATACATAAGAAGGATTGGAGAAAGAAGTCTTGGAGATGGGTAAAGGACGGGAATGCTATAGAGTTTGAGAATAGATCAGATGAGACCAGGTTTGTTGATCTGACATGTCGGCATAATATGAGTAACGATAGATTTGACCAGACTAAACGAGTCAACTTTAAAACACCATTTACAAACGGTTTTGAAGACGACACAGATGCATTTCATGATTTTCTACCAGCACAGGAGTGGTTAGAGTCGGATATAGATTTAATTATTGAAACATATCATGTAAGAGCATTCGGATTAAGTGATAAGACGTGTAAAGCATTAGGACATTGTAAACCATTTCTTGTTGTTGGGTGTGCTGGATGGTATAAAATATTTCAGCAATTAGGATTCAAGTTATATGATGAGTTATTCGATTATAGTTTTGATGAGATAGAGTCATTCAGATACAGACATGCAGCAATGATGTCTCAGATAAAAGACATCCTAAATATGGATAGAAGTGTGCTTGATAAAAAAATACTAGATATTCAAGATAAAATATATTATAATAAGAGACAATTATTAGATTGCAGAAAAGACGATGTTGATGTCTTTTCTATTGTAAAGGAAATAGAGGAAACATGGTAGTATATTCACACTTGTCAATGATAGCATTTGTGATATTAGGCTTATCTATGGTAAGGCTGATGATAAACTATAGTGCATTATTGGCGAAGAATCACAATGAAGATCCAGATGATGATGTGTACTTTTACTGGCCACATACGGTAATGTGTTTCATAACCTTTTTTACCATTATACTATTTTGGTGGACTTCCTTTCCATTGAGAGATGTTAATTATTTTCCAAATGAAAATTGGAATCTATTCACATTCCTATTATATTTGATGGTGCCATTTTTATTCTTTATGGTTACTGAAGTAATTGCTCCACAGCCCGAATCATATACAGATCACGAAGGAAATCACCAGCATCATCCGGTAGATTTAAAGGAATACTATTATCATAATTATAGAGCCATATTGGGATTAGCATGGATATTACAAGTTATGCTTCTTGCAAATCTTTTCGTATTCTTTCAAGGTGAATTAGCTTCATTGAAAGTAGTAGGTAGAGTTGCTATGCTTTGTGTAATGGCTCCGATGGTAATGAGTAATAACCAAAGATTACACGAAATTGGTATGGGAATCTTTTTATTAGGATTCATCTATACTATCTTAAAATATCATATATATGCGGTGATTTAATTGGAAGCAATATTATGGGGCTCAGGTGGTACAGTAACATTCTGGGAATTGACAGAACAGGCATATAATTATTGGAAAGATAAGCCGAGAAAAATGCTATTTGATTTTTCTTGGAACCTACCTGACCTTAGAAGTGATAATGTATTTGATGAAGAACATCCACCCAGAGATAAACTTGGAGTGCCTGATGAAGCATGGTTTTTTGAACCGCGCGACCGAATATGGCGAGGTGATAAAATGGATCGGTTTAGATCGAATTGCTTAGATATTTGTGAATACGATAAAGCAATGATTTTTATTAACGACAATAATGAAATAACAATGCACCATCCCGATGAATTACCTTTTGTAAGATATGAATATAAATTTAAACCAAAGTCAGACATTTATTATTCTGCAGTTTCTACAGAAGTTGGAAACTGGTCGCATAAGTGGTATTCAAGATCTATTCCACTAGGTAAATTTAGATTGCATACAGTTATTATTAATGATAAAAAATATATAATCTCTCTCGAACCGAAAACTTCTGCGGAAGAAAGTTGGGATATGTATGAAGAGGTGCGCGTTGATTGGTCATACAGATTACATATAAGAAATCAGGTTTTTATAAATGATATGATTGAATATACTGGTATAGATTTAAACTATGATATGAATACTGGAAATCACGAACAAGATTGTTCCCACTTTAAGGTACATCATGATTAAAGACGTTAAATTAGATTATGATTTGAGTGTATTTTTAGACGCAGATTATGAACAACATCACGGTAGTTGTATAAGTTATCAGACCGTAGAACAAAAAGATATACATGAAAAAGCCGGTGGCTTTCCCAAAACATATACTGAAGATAATACAAAGATACAGCAATTGTGGTTTGATGACGGCGAAGTTGATTACAAAATACTGGGTGAACAATTAAAGATGGAAGTAATTACAGTTAGTACAATACTTCAGCCACCGGGAAATACCGTTACTTTACATAGAGATACATTCTTTAAGTTCAAAAACGATTATCCAGATGATCACAGAACTAGAGTAAGGGCAAACGTTTATTTACAAGATTGGAAACCGGGACACGTATTACATTATCAAGATGAAAATCTTGATTGGCAATCAGATTCACATTGGAGTGCAGGTGAAGGGCATCTATGGGATCCAAGCCACTTACATTTAAGTGGTAATTGTGGATTAAAAGATAAGTATACACTTCAAATATCTGGGTTCTATCTATGAGATTATATGTGCCTGACTCAACTCGTTGTAAAGATGGGACGGATTTTATTTTAGGAATACGACATAGTGATAATCATCGAGTAAATCAAGCCCTATTAGATGAATTATTAAATGATGATGATAATATGATATTTTTTGATGGAGAGTCAGATAGGTTTAGTCCATTAAAAACATCAGATGTTAGGTATCAATATACTGACTATGTTTTATATAATCTCTTAACATTAGATTTCAAAGATAAAAATGTATATTATATCACAGGGGATTTTAATATACATTCTAACATAGAACGATTCGAAGTAGATAGTAATTTAAAGCCTATAATCTATCCCGAAGTATGCATACCACAGTTTTTAAGAAATACGCGAGATAGGAATCGTTCTTATGAATTAGATTTAGATTTTAAATATAATGTAGTATCATTAAATTGTACTCGAAAACCTCATAGAATAGATTTATTAAAAGCTTTACACGGTGAAGAGAGGTTTATATATTCATACTATCCGTTTGAAGATGAAGATCAAATTAATTCATTTTTTAAAGATGATGGTGAAGTAGAATTATTAAATGAATTAACAGAGTTAAACGAGACAGATAAAAATAAAAAACCTTTAAAGGAACGAACTCGAGAAGATTTATTAGAGGAATGGGAACTGAAACAGCAATCGCGGGAAGAAAGCGTACCCTTAGAATATATTGAAAGTTGTATTGATCTCGTGACGGAAGCTTATTGTATTTCAGCTGGTACTGTATTAACAGAAAAAGCATATAAACCTATGTTATATAAGAAACCGTTCATTATTTTAGGTCCAAGATATATCCATCAAGCTCTTAAGAATATGGGTTTTAAATTATATGATGAATTATTTGACTATTCATTCGATGATAAACCTTACAAGGAAAGATTGAATTCAATTATAGCTCAAATAAAAGAAATCTTAAAAATGCCTACGTCAGAATTAATAGATAAGTGTAAGAATCTTTCTGAGAAGAGGGAATATAATTATAAGGCCTTAGACAAATTACAACACATAGATATAATTGATATGTTTCGCGAAGAAGGCTTAACTAAAAGCGACACCGAGGTTTTAGAAATATTTAATAAAGATCAGGATAAGTATGTATTTAATATACGGTGATAGTTATTGTGATTATAATGAAGATCCAGACTATAACTGGGATTTTGATAACGGTGATCTGTGCTGGCAAAATCAATTAAAAAAACATGAAGCTATTGATGTTAATTCAAATGGTGGTCGAAGTACGTATATCTCATTACGCGAATTACAATCAAACTATCGCCATTCTAAGATTATATTTTTGTTAACAGATAGAAATCGATTACCATTTCCTTTTCTTGATAAGCCAACACACGCCGGCGCCGCAGAGGATATGTATAGAGCATATAAATCTAATAAAGATATAGATTTCTTTTGTGCTGCAGAGGATTCCGGTGAAGGTTATGAAATTGGTGGGAGTATCTATAACAATATGGAAAAAGTTATCGGCGTATATGATACCTTCGAACCTGAGATTAAAATGTGGTCGTTCTATACATGCCTGTTTTTAAAATGGCTTAATAAAAAAACATTAGTCCTAACAACTGATAAGAATGTATTTAAGGACGTACCATATGATTGGTCAACACTTAATGATTCAAACTTTAAAATAGTAGATACACAATTACGCGAAGTATGTGGTAATGAATTTCATGATGGAGTTATTCGTAGTGAAATTGAGAGCACGCGTAAGAATCATTTATCATATCTAAATCATGTAGTTTTGTATAATATTATTTCTAATTTCTTTTATGATACAACACTCTCAGAAGAGTTTCATGAAAATTTATATCACGTAGAAGGAGAAGAGATAAAAGAGTTTATATATGAATAATTGGTTATGTATTAGTAAAGGAAACTGGCTTGAAGATCTTAAAATATTAAAAGAAAAGACAGATAAGAATATACTAATATGGAATCCATATGAATCAGGCGGTTACTGGCCGTTATTAGGTAATCAGTATGATAATGTATTAGAGTTAATACACAATTATTCTCACCCTGATAATAAAATATGGTATCTCAACGCAGATTATAATGCAGAGCAAATATATAATGATTGGTGTGAGCTAACTAAACCAAAAATGCGAATCACCATGCATCCTAATATTGACATTATGATCTATACAATGATTATTTCTAGATCAAAAAGATATAGAGAATTATATCATCCTGTGGAAGATGTAGATGTTCCTAAAAAGTATCGCGTAATATGCATGGTGAATTTACCAAGAATAACTAGAATATTAACTCTTAGAGAACTAGCAGGTAGACCA
>Ga0207992_1001201_pt1 | contig 11770 bp, 10 predicted proteins | sample ETN02SmetaG_FD_185788 | JGI IMG/M metagenome (GOLD analysis project Ga0207992, IMG submission 185788) | Marine microbial and viral communities from oxygen minimum zone, Eastern Pacific Ocean - ETNP2014F10-02SV255 (SPAdes) (version 2) | ecosystem: Environmental > Aquatic > Marine > Oceanic ...
TGTAGCAAATTATTTCACTTGGAAAGCTAGTTTAGGTTCTGATCCTTATCTTGGAGGTGTTTACATTACTGCAAGTCATAATCCTGCAGAGTATAATGGAATTCGTTTTAGACATCCCGATGGTACAGGATATACAGAAGGTAATATAGAAATCAAAAGAATATTCTTTGAAGAAGAATTAACTGAATCATCTTCTTTTGGTTCAATAACTAAAATATCGACAGAGAGTGTGTTAGATGATTATGTAAATTTTGTATCACAAAAGGTAGGTAGCATTAAAGGAACAAAGATAGCACTTGATCCAGGGAATGGAGTTGGCTGTGTAATAGTAGAAAAGTTGTTTCAGAAACTTGGTGCTGAAACATTTAGTATTAACAATGAGCCTGATGGGACTTTTCCTAATAGGCCTTCAGAACCTGCTCCAAAGAATTTAGGAGATTTAATTTCAGTAATGGGAAAAGGCAATTATGATTTTGGAGTAGCTTTTGATGGTGATGCAGACCGTTGTGTTTTTATTGATAATAAGTCCCGTTCAGTTTCAGCAGAGAAAATAGGTATTATTGTCTCAAAAAGTCTGATTACTCCTGAGTCAAATAAAGTTCTTGCAGGAGTACCGTGTTCTATGATTTTAGAGCAAGAGATTCCAAAAATAGGTGGAGAATTGATTTGGATAAGAGTTGGGGATGTTTTTGTATGTGAAGAATTGAAGAAGCATAATGCAGCTATTGCTATGGAAATATCGGCACATTTTTTTGCACCGGGTTTGACTGAATTTATTTTTGATGATCCATTAATTTTCAGTTTGACATTAGCAGAACATATAGCGAAATCTGATTTAACTTTGGCAGATATGTCCGATGCTATCCCCTCATATCCTTACGAAGAGTTGAAATTTACTTGTTTAGATTCTATAAAGTTCAAAGTAAATGATAATTTGGAACAAACTTTTACCTCAATGGGGTATAAAGTAGAAACTATTGATGGTGTTAAAATCTGGCTTGATGGTGGTTGGGTTTTACTACGTCCTTCAAATACACAACCAGTTATTCGGATGTTCGTGGAAGCTACAGATACAAAAAGGTTAGAGGAAATCAAAAAAGAATTTCAAGGATATTTTGAAGAGGCTGTGAGGGCAGTTTCTTGATTGAGGATATTCTTCTTCCAGAACCGCTAACAATATTATCAATTACAATTGTAAGTATTTTAATTTCAGGTATCGCTTTTTTTAAGAAAGTATTAGATCAAGGAGGTTCTGCTTTAGCTTTCTTAGTTTGTTTTATAATTGGAACATTGGGTCATTGGAGCTGGTTATTGATTATGTTAATTTTTGTAGGGAGTGCTTTCTTAGCTACACGATTTGCAATAGTTTACAAAAAAGCTTTAGGAGTTGAAGAGAGTGATGAGGGAACTCGTGGTGGTTGGAATGTAATATCAAATGGAATAGTTCCAGCAATTATTGCAGTCCTTTATAGTATTGGATTATTTTCTCCAGAACAAGCTTTAGTTGCTTTCGCAACGGCAGTTGCCGCAGCTATGGCAGATACAATGGCTAGTGAAATTGGCGTTTTATCTCCTGAACCTGTGCTGATAACTAATATTCTTGAAAAAGTAGAACCTGGAACAGACGGAGGTATTTCTTTGGAAGGTACAGTAGCTTCTTTGCTTTCCTCAATTTCAATTTCTATGCTTTCTTTTGCAGCATTTTTGTTATTTATTGAAGAAAATCACCCTTTTCACGCATCTTTTAAAGTAGATTTCTGGTATATTTCATCTTTTTTTGGCTTTTTAGGATGTATAATTGATTCTTTATTGGGTGCTACTCTAGAAAAAAGAGAGATTTTAGACAATAATGGTGTAAATTTCTTTTCAATTTCTATGGCAGCGGCGTTTTCTTTACTATTTTTGCCTTTATTTTAGGTTTTTTGCACTTATTTTTATATATCCTGTCCTTAAGTTCTATTTAGTGATAAATAATGATACCCGGTAATTCACCAGTAGTAATACTTAAGGAAGGAACAAAAAGAGATAGTGGCCGTAGAGCTACGCACAATAATATAGCTGCAGCCAAAGCAATTGCTGAAGCAGTTAGATCAACGTTAGGGCCTAAAGGTATGGATAAGATGCTTGTAGATTCTATGGGTGATGTCGTAATAACTAATGATGGTGTTACCATATTAAAAGAGGTAGAAGTAGAACATCCTGCAGCTAAAATGGTTGTAGAAATTGCTAAAACTCAGGATTCTGAATGTGGAGACGGCACTACAACAGCAGTAATTTTAGCAGGGGAACTTTTGAAAAACGCTGAGGAATTACTTGAGAAAGGAGTGCATCCAACAGCAATCTCTAATGGTTATCGGAAAGCTTCTCAAGAATCTTTAAGATTATTGGAAAAAATATCGAGGCCAATTAGTAAGAATGACACCTCTACCTTGAAAGCTATTGCAATAACTTCAATGACTGGAAAGTCTTCAGAAGCTAATGCAGATTTCTTAGCAGATTTAACTGTAAGAGCAGTAAAGATGGTTTCAGAAGCTAGCGGTAAACAAATCACAGTTGATCGTGATAATATAAAAATACAGAAGAAACACGGTGTTTCCATCTCCGATACTGAATTAGTCTCAGGAATTATAATGGATAAAGAACCAGTTCATACTGGAATGCCAACTCAAGTATCCAAAGCTAAGGTAGCATTAATTGATGCACCACTTGAGATTAAAAAGACAGAAATAGAATCTAAAATACAGATAAATGATCCATCACAAATTCAAGCATTTTTAGATCAAGAAGAAGCATCAATTAAGAAAATGGTAGATCAAATAAATAAAACAAAAGCCAATGTATTAATTTGTCAAAAAGGTATTGACGATCTTGCTCAGCACTATTTGGCTAAATATGGAATAATGGCAATTCGGAGAGCTAAGAAATCAGATATTGAAGCTCTGGCAAAGGCAACTGGTGGGAGAGTAGTTTCTAATCTTGAGGCAATAAGTAGAGACGACTTAGGTTTTGCAGGTTTAGTAGAGGTTAGAAAAGTAGGAGATGACGATATGACTTTCGTAACTGACTGTAAAAATCCAAAAGCAGTTTCAATTTTGGTTAGAGGAGGTAGTGAGCATGTTGTAGATGAAATTGAACGTAATCTTGATGATGCCATAGGTGTTGTATCTCTTGTTGTTAAAGACGGTAAAATTGTTACTGGTGGCGGTGCAGTTGAGATTGAATTAGGTCTTAAATTAAGGAAATATGCACCCAGAATAGGAGGTCGAGAGCAGATGGCTTTTGAATCCTTTGCACAAGCTGTAGAAGTAGTACCTAGTACATTAGCTGAGAATGCAGGTTTAGATGTAATAGATACATTAATGGGATTACGAAAAGCACATACGCAAAAAGGCCGTAATCCACATGCAGGTTTGGATGCATATACTGGCAAAGTAGTTAATATGAAATCGAGAAATGTTGTTGAACCACTAAGAGTAAAAACTCAAGCTTTGAGTAGTGCAACTGATGTAGCAACAATGATATTACGAATTGATGACGTTATAGCTTCTAAGCAACCTGAAGGCCCTCCACCCGATGGTGGAGATGGAATGGGTGGTATGCCTCCCGGTATGATGTAAAATTAATTCCTTGCAGGATTCGGAGTATCTGGATTAATATCTAAGTTTTTTAGAGCTGCTTTAGCTTTTACTTCAGATAATTCACCTTCAGTTAGAAGAGTACTTATTGTTGCTGCAACAATATGTTGAGCATCAATTTCAAAGAATTTCCTTAAGTTCTCACGAGTATCGCTTCTTCCAAATCCATCGGTTCCTAAAGATACATATTTTCCAGGTATCCATTTCTGTATCATATCAGGGACTGCCTTTACATGGTCAGTAGAGGCAATTGTAACTAATTTCTTTGTCATCACTTTTGAGATATAGGGTATCTTTTGTTTTACCGTAGGATTCAATAAGTTCCATCGCTCACATTCAACTGCATCTCTTCGTAGACCTCCAAAACTTGTAGCACTCCATACTTCAGTTTTAATATCTAATTTTTCCAACATTTTCTGTGCTAACAAAACCTGTTGCATTATTGATCCGCTACCAATTAGTCGAGCTTTTGGTTTTGATGCATTTTTGAACTTGTAAATTCCCTTGATGATGCCTTCTTCACAATTTTTTGGTATTGCAGGCATTTGATAGTTTTCATTGTATAGTGTAAGATAATATAGTAAATCTTCATTCTTATCATACATTCTTCTTAGCCCTTCTTTAATAATAATTCCAATTTCATATGCAAAAGCAGCATCATATGATATACAATTTGGGACTGTATCAGCTACCAACAAGCTGTGACCATCTTGATGTTGCAACCCCTCACCGTTTAGAGTTGTTCTTCCAGCCGTGGCTCCCAATAGGAAACCTTTTGCTCTTGAATCTGCAGCACACCATATTTGGTCACCAACACGTTGGAATCCAAACATTGAATAATAGATATAGAATGGTATTGTAGGTTTACCTATTGTGGAGTAAGCCATTCCAGCAGCTGTAAAGCTACTCATAGCTCCAGCTTCAGAAATCCCTTCCTCTAATATTTGCCCATTTTTTGCTTCTTTATAACTTAATAATAATTTTGAATCTACAGGTGTATATGTTTGTCCTTGAGCCGTATATATTTTAAATTCAGTGAATAAGGCTTCCATTCCAAAGGTTCTTGCTTCGTCGGGAACAATAGGAACGATTAAGTCACCAATTTTTTCATCTTTCATCAAATTCCTAAGCAATCTTACAAATGCCATCGTAGTCGAAACTTCTTGTTCTTCAGGAGTTCCTTTATCGAATTCTGAAAATACTTGATTTGTGGGCATTTGGAATCCACTGTATGTTGCATTACGTTTTGGCAGAGATCCTCCAAGTTTTTTTCTTTGGTGTTTTAAATATTTAATTTCAGGGCTATCAGCTGCAGGTTTGTAATATGGCATATCTTCTAATTCAGAATCTGTGAATGGAATTTCTAGTAAATCTCTAAAGTATTGCCAATCCGATTTATCTAAGCCCTTCTTTTGGTGAGTCATATTTCGAGCTTCAAATGCTTTTCCTAAAGACCAACCCTTAATTGTTTTAGCTAATATAACCGTAGGTTGATTTTTGTGGTTAATAGCTTCATTATATGCTGCAAATAATTTGGTTGAGTCATGTCCGCCTCTCCTCAATCTAGCTAAAGTATTATCGTCTAAGTCCTCAACTAATTTCTGTAATTCCGGTTCAGGACCAAAGAAATTTTGTCTAATATAATCGCCTGAAGATGCAGCAAGGTTCTGATAATCGCCATCAACAGTTTTCTCCATTTTCTTTAGTAAATGACCCATTTCATCCTTTTGTAATAATGGATCCCAATCTTTACCCCATAATACTTTTAGAACGTTCCATCCCGAACCTCTAAAGATAGCCTCGAGTTCTTGTATAATTTTTCCATTGCCTCTAACAGGTCCATCTAACCTTTGTAAGTTACAATTTATTACGAAGGTAAGATTGTCCAATTTTTCGCGATGAGCCAAATGAAGTGCATGTAAAGTTTCAGGTTCATCACACTCACCGTCACCCAAAAAAGCCCAAACTCGACTATTTGAGGTGTCACAAATACCTCTTTCATGTGCATATCTTAGAAATCTAGCATGGTAAATTGCGTTTGTTGGTCCTAACCCCATTGATACTGTGGGGAATTCCCAGAACTCAGGCATAAGTCTAGGATGTGGATAGCTTGATAACCCGTCATCAAAAGATTCTCTTCTGAAGTGGTCTAGCTGTTTTTCGCTTAGTCTCCCCTCAATAAATGCTCTTGAATATATTCCAGGCGAAGCATGGCCTTGAAAATAGATAAAGTCACCTAATCCATTGTCTTTTCCTTTAAAAAAATGCTGAAAACCGACTTCATAAAGACTAGACGCAGAAGCGTATGTAGAGATATGACCGCCAAGACCTGCGAAATTTTTGTTGGCTTTTGAAACCATCATCGCAGCATTCCATCTAATCATTCGTCTTATTTTTTTTTCTAGTATTTCATCACCCGGATAGTCCGGTTCTGATTCTGGTGGAATTGTATTTACATAAGGACTGTTTGTAAGCAAGGGTATTGCGATATTTCTGTCCCGAGCTTCTCTGATTAAAGTTTGTAAAAGGTATCTAGCTCTTTCATCCCCTTTTAAATCGATTATTGAGGCTATAGAATCAATCCATTCCTCAGTTTCCTGCGGATCTCTATCTGGCAATTGTTGACGATATCCTTTTTTCATAAGTGTGACCTTTTTAGTTTATTATAATAATGGTATTTATATTATTTAGAATCAAAAACTTTACTTAAGTTACGCCCCTTCCTATTTTTATTTTTCATTTTATTGAATATGTATCCTACTAGTAGTGGAAAAAACACAGAAGCTTCTCCCCAAATCATTACATCTTCCATATTTTTATCATTTTTACCCCAAGATATCGCTTCTCTAAGCGTTGAACCTGATAAGCCTCCATCTCTTTGATCTGCAGTGCTAATTTGTATTCCAAATTTGTGTTTATCAACATTATACCCTAGCATTTCAGCCATTACTACAGAATCTTGTGAATAATTTTTAGGTACACCTCCACCAACTATAATTATTCCGGAATCACCGCATTCACTTTTTAAGAAAGCTATTTCCTTTAAATCTTTAATTGAGTCTATACTCATATTTTGTGTTTCGTTATTTTGTATTGCTAAACCAATACCTATTGAACAATCATTTATGGCAGGAATAAAGATAGGGATATTTTTTTCGAAAGCTGCTTGCATAACACTATCTTGGATATCTTTTGTCTCACTTAGCCATTTACCGGATAAATGCATAAATTCACGGCTTGAGTATAATTTAGGTTCAATATCTTCAGCTATTTTTTTGAATGTCATATCAACTTGTCTTAAAGCTATTTCATCTAATAAATGATCGTAAACACGATCAATATATAATTCTTGCAACTCTCCATCATCAAGTTTTGTATCACAAATGTAATGCTTGTGGCCTAGAGCTTCAAGCATATCTTGTTCAAATAGAGCACCAGTACAAACTAAAGCATCTACCAAATTATTTCTTATCGCATCTATGGTTATTTGCCTTAGACCAGCACTAAAAAGGCTTCCCGAGAGTGACCAAATAATAGCAGTATCATTTTGTATATGTTTTTGATATAGTTCAGCAGCTTTACCTAGATTTCGAGCTTCAAAGCTAGAATTTGCAAATGCTTCTATTAATGTAGTAAAATCTGAATGTTCATTGATACTAATTTGTTTAACTGGTTTGTGAAGAAGGTTTCTTTTACGCAATATTTGTTTTTTAGTTAGTTCAATCTTAGGCATAGGCGGTATTTTTTTTTTTTTCATGCTACGTTACCTTCTGTAAAGATTAACTTGTTTTTTTCTCTTATTTTTAATGCATTTAGTTTTAATGATTTTAATTGTTTTAGTATATCTTTATCATTTGTAGCAATAATATGCCCCTCTTTTGCAGCTGAAACTAGCATATCATCGGCATATCCCTCGCCTATATTTTTCTGTTTAAGTTTCTTGCAAATTTGAAGTGCAGCTAGAGATTCTTTTGTTTTCAGTTTTTCTAATTCAATAATGATACAAGTAGGAATAACTAAATCATAGTTTGGTGCAACATCAGCAATAACCTCTCTAAAATCAGGTCCTCCGCTAAATGTCCACAGAATAATATTTGTATCTACGAGAATGATTTTCATTCCTTAATTATTCCGTATCCAATTAAATGCCACTTATTATCTACTCTTCTACTAAGAGCAATTCTCTGACCTATTGGTGCACAAACTGGTATTGTTAAATTTATATCAACAACATTATCTCTAACTTTAATAGGAACACCAACAGTTGTTCTAGTACCAACAGTTAGGACTAAAGGTTCTCTCGTTTTTAACTCATCAACACTTTGAATATTTTTAGTTCCAACGACTCTATCTAGTAGTGTTGTTTCTACGCTTATTTCATTCCAAACAGGAGGCAGTGTACCTGGTTTTCCAATTACATTTCCAAGTAAAGAGTCAGACTTAGTGGTGGCAGGATCTAGTGTAGTTCCAATGGCCACTAACCCTCCAGGTCCTAATGTGTCTCTTGATACTCCACTGTGTAAACTACTGACCTTAGTAGTGATGGGTTCCAATCCTTTTTTTGTTGTTCTACCAGGACGAATTTCAATTTCATCTCCAATGTCTATTTTGCCAACACTAATTGTTCCACCTAAAACTCCTCCTTTAATGTTCTTAGGTATTGTACCTGGCCGATTAATATCAAAAGAACGAGCAATATTCATTTGGAAATTATTTTTTATATCTTTTGGAGGAGTTGGAAATAATTCTTCTATAGCTTCTATTAAGAAGTCAATATTTCGGTTATGATGTGCTGAAACAGGTATGATATTTGAATCTTTTAGAGGTGAATTTTTAATGAATTCTTTTATTTCATTGTAAGATTCAAAAGCTCTTTCTTTTGAGCAAACATCAATTTTATTTTGAACTATTATGATGTTGTCAAAACCCATATTTTCAAGAGCAGATAGGTGTTCTCTTGTTTGGGGTTGTGGACATGTTTCGTTTGCAGCAATAACTAAGATTGCTGAATCCATAATAGCTGCACCACTAAGCATAACAGCCATGAATGTTTCGTGACCAGGTGCATCAACAAAGCTTACTGTACGTAGGTGTTCTTTTTTTCCACCTTTGAATTCTTTTTTTTCAGGCTGAGAAGTATAATGTACCTCTCCATTTTTCATTTTAACTTTGTAGAAATCAGCGTCCGCATATCCCAATTTAATGGATATACCTCTTTTCATTTCCTCGCTGTGTTGATCAGTCCATTTACCTGTTAAAGCTTGAGTAAGGGTAGTTTTCCCATGATCAACATGCCCCACCATTCCGATATTTATCTCGGGTTGAGGGGATGCAGTCAAGTTAAGCCACCTCTGGGTTCAATAACTCCTCTATAGTTTTAGGTCCGTATTCAATAACTTTCAAATTTACTTGAGAAATATCGCTACTTAGACTACGGCCTCTAATCAGTTTTCTTTTTCTTTGTCCGTCACGAAGTGGATTAAATCCAACTGAATCCTTCATAAGAAGACGTCTTCTTTGGCTTCCTTCAATATCTCCACGCATAGGGACTCCAGATTTATCAGAGCCTCCAGTTATTTTTAATCGGTATCCTGGTAAATCTAAGAAAATACCATCAATTTCTTCACCGACAAATTTTCCAACAAGAGCATTAGATTTCTCTTCAGGAAGAATTTTTTGGTGCGTTATTTTATTTTTTGGATCGGCTATTACGGTTTTGAACTCAGTCATATCTCACCTTGAGTATATTTTGCTGATAAAAGCTAATATTTAAAGAATCTTGTGAAAAGTAACAATTAAATACTAGATAATAGAATATGTTACATGGGATTATTGGTAATCGCGATAGATAGGGACAATGATTTAGGTCGTAAGACTGGAATTAGAAGTCCTGTTTTGGGCCGAGAACCAAATGTCAAAGCGGCTTTAGAATTAGGTCTTTCAGATCCGGAAGAGAGTGATACTAACACAATGTTGGCTGCAATTAAAACATATGATGAATTACTAGAGGCAGGTGAAAAAGTGGAGATAGTAACTATATGTGGTGATGTAAGGGTTGGAACCAAATCAGACATGAAAATAGCAAATATACTAGATCAAGTTATCGTTAAAACAAAATCAACAAGAGCAATTCTAGTTAGTGATGGAGCAGAAGATAGAGAATTAGAACCTATTATTCGTTCACGTTTACGTATAGATTCAACTAGGATGGTTGTTGTGCAACAATCTAGGCCTATAGAAGATACATTTTATACAATAGTTCATAAAATGGAAGATCCTAAAATCCAAAGACAATTTATTTTCCCACTTGCACTTGTTGCTTTTGTGTATGGTTTATTGAAATGGTTTGGTCTTTCAGATATAGCCTCTGGAGCAATATGGGTTGTTTTGGGAGGATATCTTTTGATTAAAGTGGCAGGTTGGGAGGATGCGATACGTAATTTTTATACTGAATTATTGACCGTTACAAGTGAAAGAGTTTCTTTTTTCTCATATGCTTGGTTAATAGCTTCTTTATTGATGATTGTTGGAATAACTAGAGGTTTAGATCAAATGCAAGAAGTATCGAGTCAGGGGGCATTGGCAATGGTTTTAGCTTTTATGTCTATTGATGGCGTTCTTTTACTTCTTTTGGGTTCTTTAATAGTTATAGAAGTAGCTCGAACTATTGATACTTACCTAAGAGATAATATTTTTAATATAAATATTATTAGATTTGTTTTCACAGTGGCTAGTATGGGTCTGATTGTAGCAGGTACTATTGAAATCATTAATGATTTATTTGTTCAGGATAATTTTGAATCTTATAATGTTCAATATATTTTATCAGGAATAATTTTGGCTTTTCTGGGTCTTTTGGTTCACGATAGTATCCGTGAAAGGGTTGACGAAAAGTTACTACCTAATGAAGAGTAAGTGTTTATGAGTCTTTGTCATGTTTTGCGGATTGGTCACCGTCCTGAAAGAGATAAAAGAATTACAACACATGTGGCGTTAACAGCAAGAGCTTTTGGTGCCAAAAAGATGTATCTGCATAGGTCAGATAGTAGAGTGATTGAAACAGTAGCTGATGTTGTAACTAAATTTGGGGGTGATTTCCTTATTGAGGTAACAAGTAATCCCAAAAAAATCTTAAGAGAGTGGAGTGGGAAAATAATACATTTAACAATGTTTGGACTTCCAATAGATGATAATCTCGTTGAAATTAAAAACGTAAAAGAACCAATATTAGTGGTTGTAGGGGCTGAAAAAGTACCACCCTGGGTTTTTGAATATTCTAATTTTAATATCGCAATAGGTAGTCAACCACATTCTGAAGTTTCAGCTTTAGCAATTGCCCTTTCAAAGATAAATGAGGGTTCGTATAATCAAAATTTTGAGGGGCCAATTCAGGTAATCCCTTCGGGTGAAAGGCGTAATATGGTTGATATTTCTAAATCTAAAGATTAATTATCTTCATCTTTTTTTTCATTTGATACTAAAGTTATTTCAATGAATGACATTCGGAAAGTGCCTTTTTTGTCTTTTTTAGGGACCTCTTCCGTTCCAATATTTACATTTTTAACTTCTGATTTAATTTCGTTTTTAAATCTATTTCTGAATTGTTCAGCTACATTAACTGCATTTGAAATTGATTTTCCTCTAGCTTTCAGTTTAACTTCATCAATTTCAGGTCTGTCAAAATAAGACATAAGGTCAGGGAAATACAGGAAAGGATCTTCTGAACCAATGAAAACAATGCCGGACCTACCTTCAGTTTTAGTATTGACTCTAAATCTCCGTTTCGGGTATTTTTTTTTTGTCTTATCTGGTTTTGACTTTTTTTCAACTTTCTTTGTCATTTAACTTTCACTCCACAGTTCTATATGTTTCTAATCAAAGCTCTCATTTAACCATTTAGTTTCAATCCGATTGTAGAAAAGTATACTAAGTAATGCTAGAATAGCACATATAGAAGAAAGAGATATAAGAACTATAGAAACGCTATATTTTATTGCTAAACTTAGGACAGTCATAGCAATCATTGGAGGTACGGAGACTACAAAAAATTTTAGGAATACAATTGAATCAAATAATGCCGAATTTGTCCTTAGACCTGTAGACCAAGCAGTATAATTTACAATGTACATACCTAC
>Ga0207992_1001204_pt1 | contig 11762 bp, 10 predicted proteins | sample ETN02SmetaG_FD_185788 | JGI IMG/M metagenome (GOLD analysis project Ga0207992, IMG submission 185788) | Marine microbial and viral communities from oxygen minimum zone, Eastern Pacific Ocean - ETNP2014F10-02SV255 (SPAdes) (version 2) | ecosystem: Environmental > Aquatic > Marine > Oceanic ...
GCCAGCAATCATGAAAATGATTAACGGAATAGACGTAGAAGATCCACTACTGCTCGAGCATCTATTGATCACAGCAGACAACATCGACGATTACTATCCTCCAGGTAGTTAGAAATAATCAGAAATAATTTTAAGCCGGGTTGAAGCCAATGTGCTTTAGCCCGGCTTAAAACATTTTAATAAATGTGATATATCTTGTGGACGATTAACGGGAGTTACTATGTCAAACGATCAAAAGACAGAGGAAATAAAAGACACTGTGGGACGAGTTGAAGACACCCCACCTGCAAGCTTTAAACTCCTTAGACGATTTGCTGAGTCTCCACCTGAATTCGTACTCATTTTTGCATTACTAGTTTTAGGAACAATTTTCTGGCAAGGTAGCCCCTATTTTCTAACTGTACTAAATGTCCGAAATTTACTAATGTCTGTTGCTGTTCTTGGACTTATGGCAGTCCCTGGAACTTTTCTGCTAATCTCAGGAAATTTTGATCTTTCCGTAGCTAGCACTGCCGCTTTATCAGCAGTAACTGTTGCTATGACCGCTACTGATCATGGGGCTTTTATTGGAATACTTGCAGCACTTGGTCTTGGATTAGCTGTTGGTGCAATAAATGGCTTCCTATCGATGTATTGCGGAATCGCATCAATAATTGTGACCCTCGGAACCATGCAGGCAATACGTGGAGTAGCGCGAATGAGCTCTGGTGGACAGTCACACAGAATGAACAAAGAAATCGATTTCATTACTGACAGAGTGGGAGGGATACCAGTTCAAATAATTATATTCCTCGTCGTTTGCCTGATCGGAATCTTCGTCGCAAGATACACACAATTCGGTCGGTCGATCTTTGCGATAGGTAGTAACCCTGCAGCTGCACGTCTTGCTGGCATAAGAGAGAAACCATCTCTTTTTATAATGTTTTGCCTAAGTGGCCTACTAGCAGCTCTAGGGGGTCTTGTTCTTGCTTCACAACTTAATGCCGCCAACCCCAATACAGCTACAGGATTAGAACTACAAGCAGTCGCCGCAATACTTCTAGGAGGAGCAAGCCTTAAAGGCGGAAGAGGTACGATGCAAGGCACCATGCTAGGTCTTTTGATACTCGGTGTTCTCCAAAACGGATTAACACTACTTAGCATTTCATCATTCTGGAGAGATATAGCAACGGGAACAGTACTAATCGCCGCAGTGGGACTAGACCAAGTGAGGCTACGTCTAGGCGGAGCAGAGTGAACGACAAAACTCCAGAATTCAAAACCTTCAAACTAAAGGCCAGCGGGCTAAGAAAAAGTTTTGGAGGAATAGAAGTACTCCATGGTGTAGATATAACTGTCAATGGAGGTGAAGTGCTTGCCCTTTTAGGCGAAAACGGAGCCGGAAAGTCAACAGCTATAAAAATACTTGCAGGCGATTACAGTCGGGATGCCGGAAAAATAGAAATCAACGATCAAGAAGTGCAAATTAGTAATCCACGTGACTCATCAAGTCTTGGTATAAAGGTAATTTACCAAGAATTCTCAGACGCTCCCGATTTAACAGTCGCTGAAAATCTGGTACTCGGTTCTTGGCCAAAAAAATCCTCTGGAATCGTCGACTGGCGAAAAATGCAAACAATGGCAGTAAAAAACCTTCAAACTCTAGGGGTAGACATAGACCCTAAGACCATAGTCGACACTCTTGGAGTGGCTCAAAGACAAGTACTTGAAATAACACGTGCTTTAGCAGGAGAAGCAAAACTTTTGATACTCGATGAACCTACTTCTGCTTTGACGACTGAAGAAAGTGATGCCCTTTTCGAACTGATTCTCAAGCTAAGAGAGCAAGGCGTGGCAATTATTTACATCACCCACCGGTTGGACGAACTGGAGAGAATAGCAGACAGAATTCTAGTTTTTCGCGATGGTGATCTAGTTGCCGAGGGTAATAAAGAAGAGTTCGACCGTAACGACATAGTAACTGCAATGGTGGGTCATGCCCTTGAGGAAAAATCTGAAAAAACCTCTGACAGTAAAGTTTTTGGAACACCTGTTTTAACAATGAAGGACGCTTCGTCTCAAAATCATTTCTCTCAGATAAACCTAGACGTGCATGAGAAAGAAATAGTTTCCCTTTTTGGTCGGATTGGCTGTGGATCATTAGAAATTACAAGCACTATTTTTGGTCTTCAAAAACTAGATAGTGGATCTGTAACTATTAATGACCGGAAAGGTCCTCCAAATTCACCGCGTGATGCTATTGCTAATTATCAAATCGGCTATGTTCCAGTCGATCGAAAAACGCAAGGTTTACTTCCCATACTGACCCTTTCTGAAAATCTCAGCGTTGCTTCATGGCCTTGGCTAACAAAAATCGGTATTCTATCTCGAACTCTGGTTGCAAAAGTTTTTGACAAATGGAGCCCTGTGTTGGATATAAGAGCTAAGAAGGGTGGTTCTCAACTAGTTGAAACTCTTTCTGGTGGAAACCAGCAAAAAGTAATGTTAGGACGCTGGCTAGATAGAAAATCTAAACTTCTAGTTATGGCTGAACCAACGCGTGGGGTTGATGTAGGAGCTAGAGCTGAGATCTATCGAGTTCTAAGAAATTTTGCTAATCAAGGAATGGCTGTTCTTGTCGCCTCATCAGATATAGAGGAAGTCACTCGTATTTCCGACACTATATATGTTCTTTCAAGAGGTGAAGTAGTCTCTAAATACAAAGCAAGTGAAGTTACACAAGCTCAATTAATCCGTGAAGCTGGTGAAGACATTAAAACACCCATCGCGTAAATACCAAACAAATGACTACCAGAGTTCTCGTTGGTCAGTTTCTATTAGAAGCAAACACATTTGCATCTGGTCAAACAGGTCTTTCTGACTTTGAAAAGACAGGTTTATGGATTGGTAAAGATTTAAAACGATCTAAGTTGCCCGAAGAAGACGAACTTTCCGCCGCTTGGGATTTTTTTGAAACAGCTGAGTGGGAAGTTGTGCCATCAATCAGAGCCTGGATGGGTGCTGGGCCTCCAATATCTGAAACTGCCTTTAAAACCATAGTAGAAGAAATACTAGATCGCATAGAGGAAAGTATTTCCTGTATTTTTTTGTCACTCCATGGAGCCTCAGCTGCAAAAAATGAATACGACCCTGAAGGTCACCTGCTAAAAAAAGTTAGACAAAAACTTGGATCTGAAAAACCTATAGCGGTTTCTCTGGATTGTCATGCTGGGATTACACCTCTTATGATAAATAACGCTGACATTATTACTGGTTATCGAACGGTGCCTCACATTGATTTAAGTCGTACCGGTAAGCAGGCTGCTGAGCTTCTTTATCAGACCATGAATAAAGTAATCGAACCAGTTATGTATGCGTCTTACAAACCAATGATTGGACCCGCTCACCGTCAAGACAACAACTATGAACCTTTCGGCTCACTAATGAATATGTGTGAAATAGCCGAAAAGAAAGAAAACGTTCTCTCAGCTGCATTTTTTCCCTCTCACCCATGGAGAGATGTCCCTGAATTATCTTGGAGCTCAGTGGTAGTAGCAGACAAAAACATAAACTTAGCCAAAAAAGAAGCCGAAAACATTACTGATTGCCTCTGGAAATCCAGAAAAGCTTTTACTGAAATAACAGACTTAGAACCAATGAGCGAAACACTGGCTGCAGCTCTGAGTGCCCCACTTCCTGCAGTCATAGCAGATGCAGGCGATAGCCCATCAGGTGGATCATTAGGTGATTCAACCGAATTACTTCGTAGTGCTCTCAAGTGCACCAATCGACATATCTGGATGACGATACTTGATGTCGAAGCTGCACAAACCGCTTCAGACACAAAAGTAAACGAAGAAATAAAAATATCTCTTGGGACAGGAGAGAAAAATTCTTTTAACGAAAAAACTGAAATAATAGCGAAAGTTTTGAGCCATCCTGAAGGCACACTCGAGTACGAGGCATCTTTGGCGAAAGGGAAAAGAGGACACCTAGGCAAATGTGCTTTGTTAGGAATAGAAAACTTAAGAATAATCGTCCATGACCAACCAGTAATGTTAATTGACGCAGCACCATATAAAGCGGCTGGGCTTATACCAGATGATGCTGAGGTGATTCAAGCCAAATCACATACAACTTTTAGATCAGGCTTTCAGAAAATTTCAAAAAGTTTTTTTGTATCTAATACACCCGGCCCGACTCCAATAGATCTAACAAACCTCGATTATGTGAACCGACCTCATCCACTTCATCCATTTGAAATCATCAATGACTGAAATTTATTCAATTACAAAATTACCTTCCGCTTGAACACTAACAACACCTGCTATATCAAATTCAGCATGAATACTATGGGAGCCAGATCGTAGACTGAGATTGGATAGTTCCAAAAGCATTTCCTGCTCGCGTCGCACATAAAAGCCAGAAAGAGGTCCTAATTTTTTGATTTCCGTGTCTGTATGCCCCTCACCCATACTTGCGTTTTTAAGAAAACCGGAAGAAAGATCAACCTCCTCATGATCAATCTGAATCTTTTTTATACCTGTTATGTACTTCGATTGTGAATGGGGATTATAAAAATGCAAGATTATTCTTTCTTCACCATCTTTATTATGAGTTCTCGTTCCACCAACGATTTCCAGATCCCCCGACTGTAAACGTTCGACAAGACCCTTCAATAACCGCCAGCTATCAGCTTTCGCTCCTCGCTGGAGAGCTCGCACCTCTTCAGCGAGCCTATTTTTTGCATTATCTGCCATAGCAAACCCCCATTCCCTGCTAGCAGTAAATCTGGGATTAGGACCATAAACACCTGTATGAGATGCTTCAGGGTCATCCTCTAAAGCCATCAGGTCAACTAAATCCGGGAAAAACTCCATCATGTAGGAGGTTTCAACTTTGGCCCCGTGATCATGAATGTCCCCATCAAGATCAAAATTCAACTCGTTCCACACTGTCGTAAATGCACGGACTTCTTCAAAGTTTTGATTTATTCGATCAGTCTCTTCTCTGAGTACATAGAGGTGGTCCAATGCTCCATGACCTGAAAAAAGAACAATTGTCTTAAACCCTCCTTTAGCTAGTTGAGTCAAAATTGATCTTATATTTTGTCGAAGTAATTCAAGATCAATAACAATCCCGTGTGGTAGAGGCAGGACTCCCGATGCAAGCCAGAAAGGAGGCAAAACCAAACCACCAGTTACATGTGCCGTCCTATGGCAAAAAGCTTCTGCAATCAGCATGTCAACACCCAAAGGCAGATGCGGTCCGTGATATTCAACGCAGCCGACCGGTAAGAAAACTATGGGTGACTCAGAAAGAACTTTCTCTAGATTATCTGGTTTTGCAAACTCATAAGAAGTGTGCAAATAACTCTTTTTCTCTAACGATAGAGAAGAAAAATCTAAATCATTCGGAGAGTCTTGGTCTGTAGTCACGTCATCACCCAGCCACCGTTGACATCTAGACAGACTCCATTGATGAAAGAAGCCTCTTCAGACAGCAAAAAAACCACAGTCGCTGCTGCTTCATCAGCAGTCCCAAGACGACCTACCGGAGTTGCCTCCACTACACGCTTTAACAAAGATTCGTCAGAGAGTGACTGCTCAACAGCCATTGGTGTCGCAATTGCTCCAGGTGCTACAGCATTAGTAGTTATGCCATAAGGTCCTAAATTTCTGGCGAAATTCTTTGTTATCGCTATCAATCCAGCTTTAGTCGCTGCATATATACAAGATTGTGAAATACCGCCAGTACGAGCGCCAACGCTGGACATGTTTACGATTCGACCCCATTTTCGCTCTTTCATTCCCTTTGAAACTGCTACAGAAAGTACAAAGGGTGCCCGTAGATTTATCGAAACTATCTCATCAAACTCATGATCTGATACGTTGTCTAACTCATTCTCAATCAAAAGCGCAGCATTATTAACTAGTACATCTACTTCGCCTACTTCATCAATCAGTCTCCGACATTCTTTAGAATCCGAAAGGTCAAACCTAAGTGGAATGAAAACTTCTTCGCCATATCCATCAATTGGAGTACTTTGTTCCTTTATATCAACTCCAAAAACCTTGAATCCTTTGTTAAGAAGATTTCTGACGACAGCAAGACCGATTCCCTGAGCGCTACCAGTAACTAAAGCGACACGCATAAAATAACACCTACCTATCTATCTATCTATCTATCTATCTATCTATCTATCTATCTGTTGAAGCAAAAGGCTCTCCGCACAATTTCACAACACAGCAACTTTTGTCATAACCTAAGATTAATGGAAACGTTTCTATAAAACTATTCCTAGTCATAAAAGCAGGTTAATAGGAGGCAAAATGACTGAATTACAGTTCGTTGACACACATGTTCATTTTTGGGATAGGCCACACGAAAAACTTACTTGGGCGTGGCTCGCTGATGATTTCATCCATCCACTCCTGGGAGACACTAAGCCACTTAAAGAATTAAAATGTTATACGGTAAATGAATTTATAGAAGATACAGAAGGTTCAAATGTAACCAAGGCCATCCATATACAAGCAGCAATTGGAAGCGAAAATCCCGTTGATGAAACAATTTGGCTGCAAGAAATGGTTGACAAGACAGGATACCCTCTAGCTATAGTCGGCGATGCAAGACTTCAGCAAGAAGGTGTTGAATCTGTTATCGCTGAACATGCAGAACACCCCAACTTCCGAGGAATGCGTGATTTTGCAGAAGGTGATTACCTAGTTGATGAAAATTTCCATAGAGGGTACTCACACTTAGAAAAGTATGACTTAGTTTATGACTTGGACGTAATTTGGGAAGATATGCATAAAGCAGCTGATCTTGCTAAAAAATTTCCGAATATAATTCTGATAGTCGATCATGCTGGTTTCCCTCAGGAACGAACAGCTGAATATTTCTGGAATTGGCGTGATGGAATGAAAAAATTTGCTGGAATCGAGAATGCATTTATCAAAATTTCCGGACTAGGTATGGGCGACCAAATGGCCGAAAGAAATTGGACTCTAGAGACTATACGACCCTGGGTTGAATCCTGTATAGAAATCTTTGGAATCGATAATTCATTTTTTGGTACAAATTGGCCAGTTGACAAAATGTACTCAACTTATGGGGAAGTCATTGATGCTTATAAAAATCTAATTTCGGGATATAGCAGTGACGAACAAATAAAACTTTTCTCTGAAAATGCTGAGCGGGTATACAGAATATAACTGGAACCTCTTTCCAAGGAGATATTCTTTTGGAAATGTTTCTGGAATGGTTCCAGAAACTGTTACCCTTGTTGAGCGATAAACAGTTGCTACTGCAAGGAATTCTTCGATGAGTAGATTGACAATGAAGGAAGTCGCTTTACACGCAAATGTTGCGCTTTCATCGGTTTCACGGGTTCTAAACAGTCACGATGATGTATCAGAAAAAATGCGGCAAAAAGTGTTAGCATCCTGCGAAGAACTCGGATACGAGCCAAATCTTCTGGCATCGAGTTTAAGAAGTGGAAGTACAAAAACCGTCGGATTCCTAATTTCTGATATATCAAATCCTCTATACGGAGATATTGCTTGGGGAGCGGAAAGAACTCTTGACCTTTCCGGCTACTCAATGATACTTGCGAACTCTGAATCGGATCCACGTCGTGATATAGAGATGATAAGACTCCTAAAACAAAGGCGCGTAGACGGACTTATACTTACAGTTGCTGATGATCGAAGTAATGATATTTACAATGAACTCTCTAAAATTAAGGTACCAATAGTTCTTATTGATCGTGAAGTATCAGAAATGCCTGAACTATCTGCAATTTTCTCAGATCATTCAAACGGACTGAAAATTGCTGTCGAACATCTAATAAAGATGAATCATAAAAGAATAGCATTGATCACCGGTCCCGATTCTATGCGTGTGAACAGAGAGCGGGCAATGGGTTTTAAGAGAGCATTTAAAACTAGTAAAGCAAACTACGATAATTTATTATCCCGCCACGTTAGATACTCCCCGGAAGAGGGCATGCATATTACGCATTCTTTACTGGAAAGTCCTGACCCTCCTTCAGCAATAATTTGCGGAGGTAATCTGCTTCTTCTAGGAGTTTTAAGAGCACTCAAACAGAGAAACTTAAAAGTAGGTGAAGACATATCATTAGTCTCTTGTGATGAGGTTCCCCTAACTGAACTACACAACCCCCCAATCTCAGTAATTGCAAGAGACACTTCGAAAATGGGTGAATCCGCTGCATCTCTACTAGTTAATCAAATGAACTCTGATACTCCTGTATCTCGGATAATCGAATTGCCAACAACTTTTCATATTAGAGAATCAATAAAGCCTTTGAATTAAAAGGCTATATTCCGGCTTTTCGCAACCAGTCGATCCCCTTTCGCACCATTTGAACTTCATCACAACCAGAAGGTATGGAACCTATTTCAACACATGCCATACCCTCAAAACCAATATTTGATAGTTGAGTAAGACAACCCTTTATATCAAGGTCACCTTCTCCAATTGAAGGAGAAAGCCATAGCCCTCCAGGATCTCCAATAGGTGCATTATCCATGATCAAGTCCTTCACATGGACCATCTTCGCATAGGGCGCTAGTAGACGAGTTGAATCTTGTAAATCCTCCCCAATTCTGACAATATTCCCTGTGTCTAAAACAATTCCCAGTGAAGGAGAATTCACTCTCTTTAAAAGTTTTAACAAGTAATTCACCGGTAAATCACAATGAGTCTCTACAGCAATCTCTACGCCTAATCTTTCTGCCTGATTGCATAAATCAACCAATATAGGCACTGTCCGCTCAACGGTTTCTTTTGGGTGCTCTTTATTCCAATGGATGTAGGTACCTATAACTATTCGGATCAGAAAAATACCCGCATCTGCTGACCTAGAGATGGTTTCCTGGATTTCTAAAAAAGCATCTCTTGAAAGACCCATTTCTAGTCCATAAGGATGTCCCCAAGCTATAACAAGTTCTATGTCCCCTTGTCTCGAAATATCCTCAAGATCATTCCATATATCTTTTTCATTTTCAAAAAAACAAGTTTCAAGACTTATACCATCAACTCCCATTTCTTTAACTGTAGAAATAAAATCAACAGTATTCCAAGAAGTTTCTACTCCATCTTCACCTGCTCGAAGTTCACCAAAAAACCTATGAAAAGAATAGCTATCGACACCTACACGCATTTACTTTTCAAAAGCTGATACCGGTAAACCGCTGCTAGCACTTTCATAAGCTGCTGAGATTACCTCAACTGTACGAGCACCCAAATCAGCAGGAGATCGATTAACTGCATCGTTCCCAACAGTTAAATCAACTAAAGTGGAAGGTGGTCCGTCGCATAAATACAATCCCGCGTGATCAGGCAAATTAACTTTTTCATCCATTCCGTCCTCCCTGAAAATCCACAAGAAATCTCTTTCTAAATCTGCAATAAGCTGTCCTTCGTCACCATAAATCCGGACTTGCAATTGATGCCGAGACCAAGGTGCATCTTCTTCTTCAACTGCATTTGCAGCAGAAGGTGTACTGGCGCCACTTAAAGTTCCAGTAGCTCCGGACACATATCGAATCGAAATAGCATCATGTAAATCCACTCTTGCATCTTCATTATTCATAAAAGCAAAAACCTGCGAAGCCCGATCATTTGTCAACCAAAGAGCTAGACCCATCGCATGACTCAATTGAGCAGGTGCGTATCCGCCTCCTGAAAGTCGTGGATCCGTCCATGTATCCCAGTCAGGCATGAAGTCAGCAGCTGCACCTTCGTAATCTCCAGTTGCTTTGAGCAACTCACGGGTAGCAGAACCCATGGCGACCATCACATGCTGAATGTTTCCGACTCCATATTCTTCCATAAGTTTTTTGGCTAGAACTCCTATAGGGCGATAATGCCAACCAAACGAAAGCAGGATTTCACGATTTAAATTCTTAGCAAGGTGATCTAACTCCCAAGCATCGTCAGGGTCTATGGTGAAAGGTTTCTCACAAAGCACGTTAGCTCCGGATTCGAGTGCTGCTTTCGCATGCTCAAAATGGAACCCAGAAGGACTTGCGATAACCACTGCATCTAAATCATGGTCCAGGGCACTTTTATAGTCTTCTGTTACATATTCAAATCCAAATTGTTCTTTCAATAAGGCAAGGGGCTCTTCACCCTTTCGACATGCAACTACAAGCTCTACGTCATCTCTTTCCTTTAATACAGGTATGTGATTACTAGCCGCCCAAGATCCAGCTCCAATAATTCCGACCCTGACTTTGCTCATCAGTCATCATCTCCTAACATAAAATTGGTATCGTTTCCATGAGGTTATAATGAAGTCTATTTTCTGTCAAAATTGTTCGAATATTTAGAAAAAAGTATGAAAAAATGCAACTAGTTGAAGGAGTCTCTGGCAGAACAGCAGTTGTGACTGGTGCTGCTCAGGGCATCGGGCGCAATATCGCAGATTTACTAGTTGCAAATGGTGCTAAAACTGCATACCTAGATTTAGATAAACCAAACTCTTTTACGGAATCATCATCACAAAAATTTTTTCAATGTAACGTTACGGACCTCCAAAGTATTGAAAATGCTTTTACAAATATTGAAAGTGCCTTTGGATCTGTCGAACTGCTGGTAAATAATGCAGGAATTTTCAAAATTACTCCGATTGCGGAAACTTCTATTGAACTATGGAATCAAATGCTTGCCGTCAATCTAACCGGTGCATTTCTCTGCTCTAAAAGAGCCTTGCCTGGAATGAAAGAAAATCGGTATGGACGGATCGTAAGTATAGGTTCTAGCGCAGGAAAGACTGGTGGGTCAAAAGATACTGCAGCCTATGGCGTTTCCAAAGCAGGCGTACATGCTTTAGCCAAGGCAATAGCAACCGAGTACGCGCCTTACGGTATTACCTCTAACGCCCTTGCACCTGCACTCATTAATACAGACATGGTGAAAGGAATTGCAGATTTGGCAGACAGAATACCTGTTGGAAGACTGGGTGAAGCCAGTGATGTCGCTAGAGCTGTGCTCTTTCTTGTGTCTGAATCTTCTTCCTTCATCACCGGAGAGGTAATGGATATTAATGGAGGCTTCTTAATCGACTAACTTGAAACTCAATTAATTGGTTTTTTTAGGCCAATCCTCTCATAAACACTGTTGGGGATATCTTCGAGTGTCTTATAAATAGTCCAAGTGCATTTTTTCTCATCCTCTCCCCCGACATCCTGCGGATACAAAGGCGGATCAACAACACGAACTGGATGACCCCAACGTTCAGCCGGAATCCGTTCAAGAGCTAAACAGCAATGCGCGCAGTAATAACAAACACCCTTCTTATTCCAAGCCCAATCATGTTCTTCATGGGTTACACCAAAAGAATATGGAGGCTCACAGCGTGAACCCGTCTCTTCAATAGGGTCACCTCTCAAAACTCGGCCACCTGAGGCACAAGGATCAAATTTCATTTCCCAGCGGTCAGAATGCTCCTGAAATTCAATATCGCCTCGCCTTTCCGGTCCACATAAATGACCTCTCATTGCTTCGAAGCTTGTATAAAGGTTCCGTTCCAGAGTCTCCGCATAACTTGTTTCTCTCAAGTCGTAAACCATATATCGTTCAGTTATGTAAGGCTCAAGAGCGTTTCTATACATCGCTTCAAGGCCATCCTCCCCTTCTCTCTCGGCAGTCAATGTCATAAGAGCTGATAAAAGATCGACCCAACGGTCATGCAATTGCCTCCAAGACTCACGCAAGGAAGAGAGTCGCTCTATACCAATCTCATTTTCTAT
>Ga0207992_1001207_pt1 | contig 11738 bp, 13 predicted proteins | sample ETN02SmetaG_FD_185788 | JGI IMG/M metagenome (GOLD analysis project Ga0207992, IMG submission 185788) | Marine microbial and viral communities from oxygen minimum zone, Eastern Pacific Ocean - ETNP2014F10-02SV255 (SPAdes) (version 2) | ecosystem: Environmental > Aquatic > Marine > Oceanic ...
TTTGCATATTTTATTGTTTCTAATAAAAGAAGAAATGAAATTTATGATTTTGATAATTTTTTTCCATTAAAAGATAAAGATTATTTATTAATTGAATTTTCATCAATATATTGTGCTGGATGTTTGCCAGTTAGGAGAGCGGTAGATAGGATTTCAAGAAAGTATGATAATATACAAATTCTTCAAATAGAGGCTAGGAATCTCGACAAAAAATACCAGGAATTAGTGAACAAGCTAAGTCTATCAGTTACACCAACGATATGTTTAGTGGATAAACAAGGAGAAGTAGTTTCTAAAAGATTAGCCCACTTAAAACCAGAAATTATAGGAAAGAAATTAGATGAGATCTTAGGAGATCCTATCTCCTAAATTAGCTCCACTATCTGGCTCAAGTAGGAGTACCTCTCCATTTATGTCTACTGATCCTAAGATTAAGCACTCGCTTATGAATGGACCAATTTGTTTTTCTCCAAGATTTACTATTGCTACACATAGTCGATTACTTAGTTCATCAATCATATAATTTGTGATTTGAGCACTACTTTTCATTGTCCCTAGCTCTTCTCCAAAATCAATAGTCAATTTGTATGATGCATTTTGAGCTTCAGGAAATTCTTCAACTTTAAGGATTTTTCCAACCCTTATGTCTATTTCTGTAAATTTTGTATATAGACTTGAATCCATTGTTTTTTTATTATCTCACAATTACAATTGAATAATAATTATGAACTATACATTATTATCAGGAGGAGTAAGGCAGGAGTCTTCAAATAAGAAGTTAGCTAATTTTACCTACTCTTACTTATTAAATAAAAACAACCTAAATGCCGATATATTTGACGATCTTACAACAGGGGTTCCTTTCGTATCTGAAGCCGATGACGAGTTGCCTACAACACTTAGTGCTGCTAGGGAAAGCTTGATTCATGCAAATAAAGTAATAGTTTTTACCCCTATTCTAAATGGAGGTTATGCTCCAAGCTTAAAGAATGCGCTAGATTGGTTATCTTTAAGCTTCGAGGGTTACGAATATAACGAACTATATAAAGGAAAAAAGGTTGCAGTAATGAGTTCTGTATTAGGTCAAGGAGGGAATTCGCAGGATGCTAGAGATATGCTCGGACATCAGTTGGAAAAGTACGGCTTCACTTACTTCGAGGAGTCTTTTCTACTAAAAGATGCTGAGGAAAACATCTCTCAGCTTGCTACTGAATCGAGCAAGGTCTACTTAGAACTATCTATTTTTCTTGAAAAATTTATTTTATTTTAGATTTTATTAAGTTCTCAACTCTTTCTGTTAATCTCTCTACATCATCTAGTGACATCTCAGAGGTATCTATAGGTTTCATTATTTCTATATTTACATCTCCGCTCTTTAGCCATAGTTTTTTCCTAGGCATTAATTTTCCAGCATTTCGTGTTACAACAGGAAGTAAAGGAAGATTATAATTAATTGCTATCCATGCTGCCCCTTTTTTAAATGGAAGAATATCTTTTTCTGACCTTGACCTAGTTCCTTCAGCAAATACCATTATTGAATATTTGTTGGCTATCACTTCTTCTATAGAGTCGTTTATTTCTTTTTTCTCTGTGTTGTTTCTATCTACTTTGGGCAACCCCAATACTCTTAAAGTTGAACCAAAAATTGGAATTTTGAATAATTCTGATTTAGTCAGGAATCTAATTGACACGGGAAGACAGTGGATGTGCGTGAATATATCGATAGTAGATGGATGGTTTGAGACAATAACATATGATTGGTCTTTATTAACAAAATTTTCACCAATTAGATTAATCTTTAATCCTACAAGCTTCACTCCAACCCAAGCAAATAACTCGTAGACTTTTGTAGCTAATTTTTTCCCATAAGGGAGTATCGTACAAGACAAAATAGCAATACAGCAAAGTCCTACGAAAGCAAAGAATAAAGGAAGCAGAATTAGTGTTTTGATTATAATAAATAAACTTAATTTTTTGTCCATATAGAAACGATAATAGATAATCTTATTTTTTTCGAAAATCTACATAAGGTAATACTATTTGTACTGTTGGTCCAATTAGTAAAGCCATAAATGGTGAGGCAAACCCAACAGTTCCACCCATTATCCACCCAGAAGACAAAGCAAAATCCTCTATTATTGTCCTAGCAACTCCAATTTTTATACCTTTTTCTTCTAATCCAACCATTATCCCATCTCTAGGCCCAGTACTAATCCCAGCCCCTACATATATTGATGTCCCAATTCCGATGAACAATATGGAAATAGCTACTCCAAAGATTCTTAAATAAAGCTTCTCTGGAGTTTCAAAATTATCCAATGTTAGGTCTACAACCATCCCTAGCCACAAAATATTTATGACAGTACCTATATTTACTTTTTGCTTTAGTGGGATCCATAAGGATAAAATAACCATTCCAGTTATGATAAGGGCCAATCCATATGTGATGTTCAGCCTTATTGATAGTCCTTCATGAAATACTCCCCAAGGCCCAAGCCCAAGTTTGCATTTTACACATATACCTATACCTATTCCAAGTATTGTCATCCCAAAAAAATATTGAACCCATCTTTTCAAAGCTATGTTGCCCACATAGGGAGTTTAATTCAATTCTTTTCTTTAAATGGAGTTAACATTGATATTATGAAGAAAATATTTTTCATAGTGTTCCTACTTTTTTCCTGTAGTCAAGATGAAGGAACTCAAGAAGTTTTTAGTCAGGAAATATCTTCTTCTAGCTCTCTAGACGAAGTTACCACAACATTAACTGCTATTGAAGAAATAGAAGTAGAGCAACTAAGCAGTTTTTCAAAAGTACTCTTTGTAGTTGATGAGGAAAAGAGTTCTGCAAGATACTTGGCTCCCAAAGTTTTTTTGAATTCCAATGAAGAAATAGTTGTTGGGGAAACTAAAGGGGTCTCAGGTAGTTTTGAATTGAGTATAGGAGAGTGTGATAGTTCCGATTCATGTATTTTAATAGAAAATCTTACAATTTCTGTAGATTTAATGAGATTGAAATCTAGTAATGGGATACGAGATAATGCAATTAAGTCAAAGTGGCTCGAATCAGAGCTGTATCCAATTGCAACCTATTCTATTGAAGAATTGATATTACCAAATAACAATTTTGATTCAAAAGTCGATGAAACTTTAACGGGGTTATTGAACATAAGAGATACTGACTACATTGTTCCCTTCTCAGTCTCTGCATATATGGATAATAATTTAGTATATGTTTACGGAGTTGCTCAAATAGAAACACTATGGTTTGGGTTTGATCCACCTTCTAAGTTCGATGCTTGGAATGTTCTAAACCCAATAGGTATTGAAATTGAAATTGTAGCGACTAGGTAGTCAGATACATTGAAATATCTAAACTTTAACGAAATAAATAATGAAAACAAGAATTCTAGTTCTCACTATGCCGCTGTTGCAATATGTATTTTACCTAGCGATAAAATAGTTTATATAAAAAGGCAGGATACGATGCCTACCCACAAGAGCCAGATTGCATTTCCTGGTGGAAAAGCACAAACAGAAGATAATGACATTGTTGATACTGCTATAAGAGAAGCTAAGGAGGAGCTTCTTCTTCCCGACAACTATTTAGAGCCAATTGGGATTTTAGATGGTTTTGATACAAGAGAATTTGAGTTCCCAGTTTATCCAGTTGTTTGTAAGTTAGATTCAGTTAATCTATTGGATTTCGATAAGACAGAAGTTCAGAAGGTTTACTCTGTAGATTTAACTTACTTAGAAAATCCGAGCAACTGGGAATATAGAGGGTGGTACGATTCAGACTGGATAGTAAGGATAGAAGAAGATATTCTTTGGGGGGCAACAGCACGGATGACTCTCGATTTATTTCAACTTAAACTTGATTGATTCATCTATGGTCAATAAAAGAGTAGAATATCACCTATGAAGACAGTTTTTTCTGGGATTCAACCATCTGGTTCAGTACATTTGGGCAATATATTAGGTGCGCTAGTTAACTGGAAAAGGATGCAAGATGAATACAATTGCTACTATTGTATTGTTGATTTACATTCATTAACAACATTTCCAGATAAAGATTTATTACAAAAAGACAAGATAGACACAATTAAATCTTTAATGGCTGTTGGGATGAGTCCGGATAGATCAACAATATACTTTCAAAGTGATCTCCATCACCATGCTGAACTTTCTTGGATATTGTCGAATTTCTGCCAAATAGGAGAATTACAGAGGATGACCCAATTTAAAGATAAGTCTGAATCATTTGGTACTCATGCTGGCCTATTTACCTATCCAGTTCTAATGGCAGCTGACATATTAATACACAAAGCAGACGAAGTTCCGGTTGGTGATGATCAAACTCAACACCTTGAACTGACAAGAGATATAGCAACAAGATTTAATCAGAAATATGATGATATATTCCCAGTGCCATCTCGTAATTCAACTGAGACAGGAGCAAGGGTGATGTCTTTGAGACATCCTGAGTCAAAGATGTCTAAGTCCTCTGATGATGTTGCTGGTACAATCTACATCACAGATGATGATAAAGAAATAATAAAAAAAATCAAAACTTCTGTTACTGATTCTGAGAATATAATTTCCTTCAATAAGGAGAAAAAACCAGGATTATCAAATCTTCTTGAAATCCTAGCATCAATCTTAGGAAGTAGCATTAAAGAAACTGTTAAAGACGTATCTGGAATGCAATATGGAGATTTCAAGATGCATGTTGCTGAAGAACTAATAACTTTTATGTCTCCCATTCGAGAAAAGTACCTAAGTCTTACAGATGAAAAGATTTTGGAAATAGCCAACGAAGGAAGAGAAAAAGCAAAAATCACTGCAGATAAAACATTGCTAGAAGTTAAAAACTGTCTTGGAATATAACTATCTTAAATGTATTGGTAATAATATTTTCTTATGACAATTAAAGATTACAAGATAGATAGTTCATGGGTTGAGCTATTAAACGAAAATCAAATTCAGGCAGTAGAGACCGTTAATGGTCCCTTGTTAGTTGTTGCAGGAGCAGGTTCTGGAAAAACAAGAGTCCTGACCTATAGGTATGCGCATTTAGTGCAGAAATACAATATAAATACGGATTCAATTTTAGCGATTACATTTACAAAAAAAGCAGCAGAAGAGATGAAAGAGAGGATTTCTGAACTACTATCCCTTGATGTACCGCCTATATGGGTTACTACTTTCCACAGTGCCTGTGCAAAAATACTTAGAAGACACATTTCAAGGATTGGTTTCAGCAATTCTTTTTCAATTTATGACGCTCAAGATTCGACAAGACTTGTTAGCAATTGCCTAAAAGAGTTGGATATGGATACTAAGCAGTATCGCCCTAAACATGTACATGCTCAGATCTCAACGTGGAAGAACAAAATGATACTTCCTGGCACAGTAATTGATGAAGCCAATTCATTTTATGAGACTAAAATTGCAGAAGTTTATGCTAAGTATGAACAAAAGTTAATTTTGTCAAACTCTCTAGATTTTGATGATTTATTGCTAAAAACAGTTGAATTATTTAGTACGGATAAAGATTCATTAGCATTCTGGAGTAAGAAGTTTCAATATATTATGGTCGATGAGTATCAAGATACCAATTACGTACAATACAAGATTGTGGAACTGATTTCTAGAGACCATAAGAATATTTGTGTTGTTGGAGATTCTGATCAGAGTATCTATGCTTTTAGAGGTGCAGATATAAGAAATATTGATGAATTTGATAAAGATTTTTCTGATGCAAAAACTATAGTTCTTGATAGAAACTATAGATCTACTCAAAAAATACTAGATGCAGCAAATTCAGTTATCTCTTGTAATAAAAAAAGAAAATCGAAGAATCTTTGGACAGAGAAAGTAGAAGGTCCAGAGATAAGTTCTATAAAATTCAGTAATGAAAATGATGAGACACGATGGATTGTTCAGGAGATAAAAGAGAATATTGAAGATAAGTCATATGGAGAAATAGCCATATTTTATAGAATGAATAGTCAATCACGAATTTTACAAGAAGTTTTAACTCGACAAAGAGTTCCTTATAAAGTAATAGGTGATGTTAGGTTTTATGAAAGGAAAGAGATAAAAGATATCATTGCTTACTTATCTCTGATATCAAATCCAGATAACGAAATCGCTTTTGAAAGAATAATCAATGTTCCAAGGAGGGGTATTGGGAGTGCAACAATAGAGAAGTTAAAGAATAAGGCTGAAGAATTGGGAGTTCCTTTGTCACAGCTTGTTTATCGAATCGAAGAAGTGGATAGCTTGAGTGAAAGAGTTTTGAACCAGCTAAGTAATTTTCAGGAAATTTTAATTGCTATAAAAACTGCTGCCATTAAGGGTCCAGTAGAAGCTATTTCCTCAATGCTTGAATTCACAAACTATGAGGAAATGCTTAAACAAGAAGTCGATTTTGAAAGTAGATGGGAAAATGTCGAATCTTTAATTACCGGAGCAAGCGAATTTGAACTAGAGGTTGAGGAAGAGATGTTAAATAAAGATGATCCGTATTCCTTACTTACAGCGTATCTGGAGAATTTATCTCTTTTCTCTGCAACAGATGATTTAGATGAGGGTAACAAGATAGTTCTAATGACATTACATAATGCTAAAGGGCTTGAATTCGATACAGTTTTTATAACAGGGATGGAGGAAAATATTTTCCCACACGAGCTAAGTATGGAGGATGTAGAGGAAGAGAGAAGGTTGTGCTATGTCGGGATGACGAGAGCAAGAGAGAGACTTTTTCTTACTCACAGTTGGGCAAGGTCTTCATGGGGCGGAACATTTTACAACCCTCCTAGCAGATTTCTTGAAGAAGCAAAAGAATGTATAAACCATATTGATAGTACTGAATATTCAAGCTATGAAAGTAAAACAAATACTACACAAGGTATAGAAGAAGGAAGAGATGTAAAACATAAAGTTTATGGAAGTGGAAAAATTATAGAAGTCGATGGTTCGGAAGTAACTATAGATTTTGGTGAAGAAAATGGAGTAAAACACTTTGATACGGAGTGGGCTCCTTTAGAATTTGAGTAGAACTTTCGGTGTATAATTTGTAGGGACTGTAATCTATATTTTTGGACATATAAATAATGGATCTTTTTGAATACCAAGGCAAGGAACTTTATAGAAAATATAATATTTTAACGCCAAAATCAATAGTTATCAATAATCTTGAAGATTTACAAAAAATTGATGGAACAAACTTGAATTATCCTCTTGTAATTAAAGCTCAAGTACAGGTTGGAGGAAGAGGCAAAGCAGGAGGCATTAAATTAGTTAATAATGAGGGAGAGATGATAACTGCTTCAAACGAAATATTAGGAATGGACATTAAGGGTCACATTGTTGAGAAGTTACTTATTGAAGAGGCCTCTGAGATAGAAGATGAATATTATATTTCTTTTACATTGGATAGATCAAGTAAACAATATTTGATGCTCTTAAGTTCCAAAGGAGGAATGGATATAGAAGAGGTAGCAGAAAAGAATCCTGATGACTTAATAAAAGTTTACATATCTCCGTCAAAAGGTCTTGATGAAGGTGTCCTAAAGCAAGCTATTGTAGATGCAAAAATTTCTAAGAATCTGGAAGTGAATATTTGCAAGATGATTTTTTCTTTATATGATTTATTTACAAATGGAGATTGTGATTTAGTAGAGGTAAATCCTTTAGCTGTAGTAAATGAAGGACAGATTATTGCTCTTGATTCGAAGATTACATTAGATATGAATGCAGCATTTCGACATGAAGAGTTTGAGGAGTTTGAAAAGGATATCCCCATTCCCAAGACAGAAAAAATGGCAAAAGAAAAAGGTCTAAATTTTATCAAGCTTGATGGATCAGTTGGAATTATTGGAAATGGAGCAGGTTTAGTTATGTCAACTCTAGATGTAGTTGCACAAGAAGGGGGGAACGCTGCAAACTTTTTAGACATTGGAGGCGGAGCAAAAGCAGAAACTGTTAGCTCAGCCCTAGAGGTACTAGAGGATGACTCAAACGTAAAAAGTGTTTTGATCAATATTTTTGGGGGAATAACTCGTTGTGATCTAGTTGCTAATGGAATTGTTGATGCTACGAAGGGAAAAAATTTACCTTGGCAGATTGTTGTTAGGCTAGATGGCACTAATGCAAGAGAAGGTAGAAGTATACTTCAGGAAAACCCTCATGAAAATATCATTGTTGCAGAAAATATGAAAGATGCAGCAAGAATGGCTGTGGGTGTATAAATGTCAATACTTATAGACCAGAATACAAAAGTGGTGGTGCAGGGACTTACCGGAAGAGAAGGTCAATTTCATTCTCTAAGAAATAGAGAATATGGAACAAATGTAGTTGCTGGGACTAGACCCGGTAAAGGCGGTGAAGAAGTTGAGGGGATTCCTATTTTTGATTCAGTTAAAGAAGCTATATCTGAAACTGAAGCAAATACGGCTTTAGTATTTGTTCCTCCAAAATTTGCTGGAGAGGCAATAATAGAGTCTTCAGAGGCGGGTTGTAGTTTTGTTGTCTGTATTACTGAAGGAATTCCAGCTAAAGATGAGGCTAAAGTTTTCGACGAGATAACCAATAATTACAAGACTAAACTACTTGGTCCTAACTGTCCTGGTTTAATCTCTCCTGGGAAATCAAATGTTGGAATAATGCCACATGAGATTACAAAATCTGGGAAAACAGGTGTAGTCTCAAGGTCTGGAACGCTAACTTACCAAGCAGTTCATGAACTAACACAGATTGACATAGGTCAGTCTACATGTGTTGGGATTGGAGGGGATCCTGTACCAGGCCTCTCATTTATTGATATTTTGGCCCTATTTGAAAGTGATGATGATACAGATTCTGTAGTCATGATAGGAGAGATAGGAGGCACTTCAGAAGAAGAAGCTGCTGAGTTTATATCCTCTTCTATGTCCAAGCCAGTAGTTGCATACATAGCAGGGGTAACTGCACCTCCTGGAAAAAAAATGGGTCATGCAGGAGCTATTATTTCAGGGAATAAGGGAACAGCGAAAGCAAAGATAGGTGCTTTGAAAAAGGCAGGAGCTACTGTAGTTAACGATCCTACTGAGCTAGGTATAGCTCTAAAGTCGTTACTATAAATAGTATTAGGAGATAATTTGAAAGAAAATTTACCTGTAAATAAATTAAAAGAAATTATTAACGAAACAAAAAAATCTTACGATATAACTAGCCCTACGATTCCATTTATAGAGGGAGATGGGATTGGGATAGATATATGGGGACCTTCTCAAAAAGTTTTTGATGCGGCTGTATCGAAAGCATACAGCAACGAAAGAAAAATTGATTGGGTTGAAGTTCTAGCTGGGCAGAAGGCATTCGACGCAACTGGTGAGTGGCTTCCAGAATCAACCATTCAATCTATAGATGGGCATAAGGTAGGGATAAAAGGTCCTCTTACAACTCCTGTAGGAGGTGGCATACGATCATTAAATGTTGCGATTAGACAAAAATTAGATTTATATGTCTGCCTCAGACCAATTAGGTGGTTTAAGGGAGTCTTAACTCCAACTAAGAACCCAGAAAATGTGGATATGGTGTTATTCAGAGAGAACACAGAAGATGTATATGCAGGAAAAGAGTTGGAAGCCTCAACGGAAGAAGCTTTAAAGCTAAACAAATATTTAAAGAAAGAATTTGGATGGGAAATAAGAGAAGATAGTGGACTTGGTTTAAAGCCTGTTTCAAGAACAGCTTCGGAAAAGCTAATTCGTGCTGCATTACAGTATGCAGTAGAAGAAAATAGAAAGAATGTTGTTTTAGTTCATAAAGGAAACATTATGAAGTTTACGGAAGGTGCTTTTAGGAGTTGGGGTTATGAGCTAGTAAAGGATGAATTTTCTGATGTAGCAGTTTCATGGGAAGATTGTGAAGGCCAACCTGGAGATAAAATTTTAGTTCAAGATGTGATTGCAGATGCTTTTCTACAGCAAATTTTAATTAAGCCTGAGGATTTTGATGTTATTGCAACAACAAACCTAAATGGAGACTACCTTTCTGATGCACTAGCAGCACAAATAGGAGGGATAGGAATATCTCCAGGGGGAAATATAAATTACGAAACGGGTAGAGCTATGTTTGAAGCAACACATGGAACAGCTCCCAAATACGCTGGTCAGGATAAAGTAAATCCAGGGTCTCTTTTATTATCTGGGGAAATGATGCTGAGGTACATTGGGTGGGCTGAAGCAGCTGATTTAGTTGTCTCTTCAATTTCAGAGGCTATAGAGAAAGGCTTTGTAACCTATGATTTAGCACGTGGAAGAAGTGATGCAACTACAGTTTCTACTTCTGATTTCTGCAAGTATCTTACTGAATTCATTGAAGGTTAGTATTTTAATTAAGGAATAGTATGTCAAAAGTAACAATCGTTGGTGCGGGTAAATATGGCTCAATGACAGCTTTAAGGATAGCTGAAAGAGATATGGTCTCAGAAGTAGTTATGACAGATATTGTAGAAGGACTACCTCAAGGCCTCGCTTTAGATATGAATCAATCTAGATATGTTGAAAAGTTTCAAACAGAAATAATAGGTACTAATAGCTATAAAGACACAAAGGATAGTGATGTAGTAGTAGTCACTGCTGGCCTTCCTAGGAAACCAGGCATGTCTAGAATGGATCTTCTTTCAACTAATGGGAAAATAATCAAAGATGTAACAAACAATATTATGGAATATTCAAATAGTCCAATAATTATAGTTGTAACAAACCCTTTGGATCAAATGACTACTTTGGTGGCGGAGACTTCAGAACTACCAAAGAAAAATGTTATTGGACAAGCAGGAATTTTAGATTCTTCTAGGTTCGCTTATTTTATATCAAAGAAAACAGGTGTTCCAATGAAAGAAGTTAAGGCTTTAACACTGGGTAGTCATGGTGAAACTATGGTTCCAGTTCCATCTCAGTGTTTAGTTAATGATAAGAAATTAACAGAACTTCTGACTAATAAAGAGATAGACAATCTAGTAGAGAAAACATCTAAAGGTGGAGCAGAGATAGTTGAACTATTGAAGACAGGGAGTGCATATTTCGCTCCTGCCTCAGCTGCTGCACAGATGGTTAATGCAATAATTACTAATTCCAATGATGTTTTGCCTGTATGTGCGTGGATGACGGGAGAATATGGAATTAAGGATGTATATCTTGGAGTTACCTCACGAATAGGTAGTAACGGAGTTGAAGAAATTGTTGAATTGCCTTTAGAACAAAATGAAATAAAGGAGTTACGGGAAGCTTCAGAGTCTGTAAAGCTTAAAGTTGCTGAGTTAAAAAACATATAATTACCTTGAAATAGCAAAAAATACAATAAATACAAGCTTTTTCCTAAAAAAACCCTTGTTTTTAAGCATATTTTGAAATTTTCTTAATAAATAACTATATAATTGTTGGTAATAAGTTAAAGAAAGGCAACAGCTTATGAATAAAGATGCATTAGCAGGCCATGTTGCAGCGGCAGCTGGCCTAAGTCAAGGAGATGCTAAAGCGGCTGTTGACGCAGTATTTGACGGTATCGTAAACTCAATGAACGCTGGAGAACCAGTGGCAATTGCTGGATTTGGCAAATTTGAGTCTAAGTACAGGGCTGCGCGACAGGGTAGAAATCCAGCAACTGGTGAGACAATCCAGATTGCTGCAAAGAACCAGCCAACATTTAAGGCTGCAAAGGGTTTGAAAGACGCTCTAAACTAA
>Ga0207992_1001209_pt1 | contig 11723 bp, 8 predicted proteins | sample ETN02SmetaG_FD_185788 | JGI IMG/M metagenome (GOLD analysis project Ga0207992, IMG submission 185788) | Marine microbial and viral communities from oxygen minimum zone, Eastern Pacific Ocean - ETNP2014F10-02SV255 (SPAdes) (version 2) | ecosystem: Environmental > Aquatic > Marine > Oceanic ...
CTATGAATAGAATTCATATAATTTCAACATTTTTATTAATTGTAGGATGCTCCAAGTATGATGTAGTGATAAGAAATGGTACGATTTATGACGGCTATGGTTTTGAACCCTACGTTGGTGATGTAGCACTCAAAGGTGATAAAGTTGCATTAGTTAAAGAGAATATATCTGAAAAAGGTAGAAAGGAAATTGATGCAAAAGGATTAGCTGTAGCGCCGGGATTTATCAATATGCTGAGTTGGGCAACAACATCTTTAATTAAAGATGGGCGTTCATTAAGCGATATTAAACAAGGTGTTACCTTGGAAGTTTTTGGTGAAGGGGCCTCTATGGGGCCTTTAAACGATTTGATGAAAGAACAGCAGCAAAATAATACAACAGATTATAAAATTGATTGGACAACACTAGGTGAATATCTAGAGTCACTTGAACGTAGAGGTGTATCTACAAATGTAGCATCTTTTATTGGCGCAACAACACTTAGAATTCATGAAATAGGATTTGAAGATAGACCTCCGACTGATGATGAACTAGACAATATGCGTTCATTAGTTCGGCAAGGGATGGAAGAAGGAGCTTTAGGCATTGGATCATCGTTGATTTATGCTCCAGCATTTTACTCTTCAACTGAAGAATTAATTGAGCTATGTAAAGTAGCCTCTGAATATGGTGGTATGTATATTTCTCATATGAGAAGTGAAAGCAATAAATTATTAGAAGCTTTAGATGAATTAATTACCATTGCTGAAGAAGCAAATATTCCTGCGGAAATTTATCACTTGAAAGCAGGAGGTGTGAAAAATCATTACAAAATGGATTTAGTAATTAATAAAGTTAATGGAGCACGAGCAGGTGGACTTGATATCTCTGCAGACATGTATACATATGTTGCTGGAGCAACAGGATTAGATGCACATATGCCACCTTGGGTACAGGAAGGTGGATATGATAAATGGGTAGAGAGATTAAAGGATTCTAAAATACGTGCCAGAGTGAAAAAAGAAATGACTTCCGATGCGAAAAATTGGGAAAATTTGGGCTATCATGCCGGACCCGATGGAGTTTTATTTGCAGGATTTCGCAATCCAGATTTACGTAAATATATTGGCATGACATTAGAAGAAGTTGCAGCGAAAACTGGAAAACATTATGCAGATGTTGCGATGGATTTTGTAATTCAGGATGGAAGTCGAGTTGATGTTGTTTATTTTTTAATGTCAGAAGAAAATGTCAAGAAACAGATTAAGCTCCCTTATATGAGTTTTGGTTCTGATGCAGGTTCCATCGCGCCTGAAGGTGATTTTATAAAATACAATCCACATCCAAGAGCATACGGAAACTTTTCCCGGTTATTGGGAAAGTACGTACGCGAAGAAAAAGTTATTCCATTAGAGGAAGCTATTTATAAGTTGACGAGTTTATCTGCTAATAAACTTAAAATAAAAAAACGGGGATTAATAAAAGAGGGATATTATGCGGATGTAGTATTATTTGATCCAAATACAATTTCAGATCATGCTACATTTGATAAGCCACATCAATTAGCTACCGGCATGCACCATGTCTTTGTTAATGGTGTTCAAGTTTTAAAAGATGGTGAGCATACCGGAGCTTTGCCAGGTAGAGTAGTTCGAGGTCCTGGTTATAAAAAATAATTATGACTTCAGATAAAAAACTAACAAGACGATCATTTCTTAAAAAAACAGCAGCAACGACTTCTTTAGTCGCTTTTTCGCCTTTAACGATTTCATCTATTATTAATGGCTCATCTGATGATAAGCGAATAATTGTAGTTGGTGCGGGATTGGCTGGATTATCGTGTGCTTATGAATTGAACCAAGCAGGATTTAATGTGATTTTGATTGAAGCGCGTTCACGGCCTGGTGGAAGAGTTAGAACTTACCGCGATCCTTTTGCCGATAATTTATATGCTGAGATGGGAGCGGAATATGTTGATAGCACTGATAACCTTGTTAAGCAATATTGTAATAAATTTGGTTTGAAAGTTTTACCAGCGAAACAATATGATGGTGTTTATATAAGAGGAAGACGCCTTAGTATGAAAGGTATACAATCTGGAACAGATTCATTACCTTTCGAAGGAATACAAAAAGGCAAATTATTTGGACAAGAAGTTCAATATATCCAAAAGTGGATAGATTTAGTTAAGCAAAAAGGCGCTAACTCACCAGAAGTACTTGCATTGGATAACATGTCAGTTGAAGAAGTGCTGAAAAAAGGTGGGGCCCCCAAAGACATTATAGATTTATACACTTACACAAATGCAACAGAAGCAACTTCCGTGCCATCTAAAATGTCTGCATTATATATGGTGTTGGCAAACTCAAGAACATCTGCATTTAATGAGAACACTGTTGAGGGACGAATTTTTGGAGGAAATGATCAGTTACCCAAGGAATTTGCAAAGAAATTGGGAACAAGAATTAAGTATAACAGATCATTACGAAGCCTTGTTTTCAGCTCTAATAAAATTACAGCAAATGTTATAGAAGATGGAAAACGCACATCAATTAAAGGTATAAAATGTGTATTAGCAATTCCAGCTTCTATATTAAGAACTATCAAAATTGATCCTGGTTTTACCGCAGAGAAAACTAATTGTATTCAAAAGCAACAATACGGTCATGTAATGAAGGTAGCCATGCAGTATCGTCGACGTTTTTGGGATGATAATAATTCGATTGGACAACGTGTATTTACTGATACTCGACTTCGAAGAATATATCATTTTTCTATTAATCAGCCAGGCCCGCGCGGAATTTTACTAACATTTACTTCTGGAGAAGATGCTAAAAAATTGGGACGTTTAAATGAGGATAGAAGGATGAAGGTGGCTCAGAATACGTGTAAAGATATTTGGCCAGAAGCCCCACAATACTGGGAAAATGGAATTACAAAATACTGGAATGAAGATCCTTTTGTTAAAGCCAGCTACTCTTTATCTGGAGTGGGACAAAAAGGATATAGGGAAATATTGGCAAAACCTGAGGGACCAGTTTTTTTTGCTGGAGAACATACAGCTATCCACAGAGCTTCTATGAACGGTGCAATTGAATCAGGTTTGCGTGTTACCGAAGAATTAAAACGAGCTTTATAAGTATACTTATTAGTTTATTATATTGAATAGGAATAGAAATGAAAGTAACTAATTTCAAATCATGGGGCTTCATATTTGGGTTTGCTCTCTCTTCAGTTTTTGCCCAAACATTCAGAGATGTTCGACCAGAATCTGTTGGCCTATCTTCAAAACGACTTGAAAGACTCACCAATCAATTAAATAATTATGTTTCTGATGAAAAACTTCCAGGCGGAGTGGCTCTTGTTTTACGTAAAGGTAAATCTGCTTATTTTTATTCATTCGGATATAGAGATAAGGAATCAATGGATCCAATGGAAAAGGATGATATATTTAGGATTGCATCCCAAACAAAAGCAATAATCAGTGTAGGAATAATGATTTTGCAGGAAAAAGGATTATTACTAATTCAGGATCCAGTTGGAAAATACATTCCTGAGTATAATAACACTACGGTAGCGGAGGCAGATGGTAATGGTTCATATAACATTGTAAAGGCAAAAAGGAAAATTACTATACGTGATTTGCTAACTCATACTGCTGGTGTAGGTTGGGGGTTTGGGCTCGCACAGGATCGTTGGGAAAAAGAAGAAATTATGGGTTGGTATTTTGCGCATAGAGATGAATCGATTCAAACCACTGTAAAACGATTGGCAAAGCTTCCAATGGATGCACAGCCTGGTGAAAAATTCGTTTATGGTTTAAGTATTGATATTTTAGGTGCACTAATAGAAGTTGTATCAAAACAACCTTTAGATCAGTTTCTTAAACATGAAATTTTTGAGCCTTTAGAAATGAATGATACTTATTTTTTCTTACCATTAAAAGAGAAGGAAAGATTAGTTAAAGTTTACTCTTCAACTAAAACTGGAGTAAAACTTGCAGATGATCCTGGTAAAAGAGTAGGGGCTAGCATGATTGGACAGGGTCATTATATAAATGGTCCTAGAATGAGTTTCTCAGGTGGGGCCGGTCTTCTATCAACTGCTGAAAACTATGCTGTTTTTCTTCAAATGATGCTTAATGAAGGTCAATTTCGCAATAAAAGAATTCTTAGCAGAAAATCCGTGGAATTAATGACAACTAATCATATTGCAGATATTCCTTTTGGGGTTGATGGCGTAAGATTTGGCCTTGGTTTTCGTACAGTAGAACAATTAGGCGGAAGAGGTATGCTAGGATCAATAGGTGAATTTTCATGGGGTGGTGCCTATCATTCAACTTATTGGGTTGATCCAAAAGAAGATATGGTTGTAGTGTATTTTACACAATTGATTCCAGCTAGAAAAATAGATGATTATGATAAACTCCGCACACTTATATATCAATCAATAATTGATTAATAATTATTAATGCGAATCAACAATGTACGAGTTTGGTCGGAAGATTTAAAACTAACTCAACCCTATAGCATTTCTTATGAAACGATTGATTCAGTAGAAAATGTATTTGTACATATTGAATTAGAGGATGGTACATGGGCAATTGGATCAGGATCACCAGCAGAATTCGTTACTGGTGAAGATAGCTCTTCATGCTTAAGGGCATTAAAAGATCATTCTAAGAATCTATTGTTAGATAAGAATATTAATTCAATCGAAACGATTTGTAGATCAATCAATAAAACATTGCCATCTAATCCCGCCGCACGTGCTGCCTTAGATATAGCTCTTTTTGATGCATATAGTAAAATTAAAAATGTGCCTTTATTTAAAATTTTTGGACGATGTCATGAGGGGTTACATACTTCAGTTACAATGGGAATAAAATCAATAGAAGAATCATCAATAGAGGCAGAAGAGTATGTTGCAAAAGGATTCCATTTATTAAAAGTCAAAACTGGAAGTAATGTTGATCACGATATTGAATTAATACATAAGATAAGAGAAAGAGTGGGCAAGACGGTGGGAATCCGAGTTGATGCTAACCAAGGATACAACAAAGATGACCTTATAAGATTTATTGAAAATACAGAAAAACATAATATTGAATTAATTGAACAACCTTTTCCTAGAGAACTTGACAGTCAGATGGAGGATTTACCTAAATTAATTAGAGATAAATGCGCTGCCGATGAAAGTTTGCACAGCCCAGATGATGCGCTCCAGCTAGCAAAAAGCCCACATTATTTTGGAATATATAATATAAAACTGATGAAGTGTGGTGGTTTATCTTCAGCAAAAAAAATTGCGGAAACTGCCAATAAAAATGGTATTGATTTAATGTGGGGATGCATGGATGAAAGCATTGTTAGTATTTCTGCTGCCATACATATTGCGCTGTCTTCACCTTCGACAAAATACTTGGATCTTGATGGCAGTTTTGATTTAGCAAAAGATATTGTATCAGGTGGATTCAAATTAATGAATGGGAAATTAATGCCAACAATGAAACCTGGGCTTGGTGTTGATCTTAATGATAAAGTCCTAGCCTAATATGCTAAACGCAATTGTTTTTACACATAACCTACTAGCAGAGAATTTTGCAAAAACTGCACATGGATTACTTCGAGGTACAGAAAGATATAATGTTTTAGCCGTAATTGATTCTCTTCATTATGGAAAAGATGCTGGTGAAGTTCTAGATGGAAATAAAATTGATGTTCCAGTTTATAAATCTATAGCTGAATTTATTGATGCTTCTGATGTACAAGCTGAATGTTGCATTGTTGGCGTAGCATTCCCTGGTGGTATATTGCCAGCAGAGTGTAGAAGTGAATTAATTGAAGCTACGAGATTTAAGCTTTCAATCGTTTCAGGACTTCACCATTACTTAAGTGATGATTCTGATTTTATAGCATCAGCTGAAAAATATAATGTCGAATTGATTGATATTAGAAAACCGCTAGGTGTATCAGATCTGCATTTTTGGTCTGGTAAAATTTTAGATATAAATGTACCTATTATTGCAGTACTTGGAACCGACTGTGCTGTTGGTAAACGGACCACTGCTAGATTGATACTAGAAAACTGTAATGAAGAAGGAATTAAAACTGAATTAATCTATACCGGTCAAACAGGTTGGATGCAGGGGTATAAACATGGATTTATTTTTGATGCGACACCTAATGATTTTGTTAGTGGGGAACTTGAAAGAGTCATTTTAGAGTGTGTTGATCAGTCTAACCCTGATTTGATTTTATTAGAGGGACAATCGTCATTGCGTAATCCATCAGGACCTGGAGGTTCAGAATTTATTTTATCAGGGAATGCAAAAAGTGTGATTATTGTTCATCCAATTGGTAGAAAATATTTTATTGATCTTGAAGAATTTGAATATGAAATCCCAGATTTAATTGATGAAATAAAATTAATTGAATCATTTGGAGCTAATGTTATTGGTGTAGGGTTAAATGAAGAGGGTGCTACTAAAGATGAACTGAACAAAATCAAAAATAAATATAGTAGTCTATTAGAAGTTCCAGTTGTTTTACCATTAACAGATGGCGTAAAAGATATCGTAAAATTTATTAAAGAAAATTTATCTATATGAATAGATCACAATTTAACAAATACTTGTTACCTGGGTTTATCTTTCAAAGTCTTATCATAGGTGGAGGATATGGAACAGGTCGAGAATTAGTAGAATTCTTTCTTAGCGCAGGACCTATATATGGATTGGTGAATATGGCTATTGCTACTATTATTTGGAGCGTTGTTTTGGCAGTTTGTTTCGAATTTTCTAGAATGGGTAATCACTACGAATATCGATCATTTCTAAAAAGTATTTTGGGTAAAGGCTGGATAGCTTATGAATATCTTTATTTGATAGGATTAGTCTTAGTTGTATCTGTAATGGGATCTGCTTCTGGAGAAATCTTTAGTGAGATTTTCAATGTTGAAGAAATTGTAGGTGTGATGATTATGATGGCATTGGTTGGATTGATTGTTTTTTATGGTACACAGCTCGTAGAGAATATCTTATCAATATGGTCCATAATCCTTTATGCTGCATTTATTACAATGTTCATCGTTGTTTTTAAAATGTTTAGTAGTGATATAACGGCAAACTTTTCTTTACAATCTGAAGGACCTAGTCTAGTGATGGGCGGAATAAAATATGCAGCTTACAATATTGGATTGGCTCCAGCCATATTATTTTGTGTTCGTCATTTAGATACACGAAAAGAAGCGATTGTTTCTGGAGTTTTGGCAGGAATAATTGGCATGATACCAGCATTAATTTTGTTTTTAGCTATGCTAAGTCAATATCCAAATATTTTATCAGAAGCTGTGCCAGTAAATCTTATTTTAGATAAAATTGAATGGGGTTCTTTTAAGTTAATTTTTCAAGTCGTATTATTTGGGACATTTATAGAAACTGGAGTGAGCATGATACACGGGTTCAACGAAAGAATAATTTCTGTAAATAGAAATTTAGATGATAAATGGCGAGCACTAATTGGTATTGGGTTATTAATTACATCTATTTTTATTGCGAATGCAGTTGGACTAATTAGTCTTATCGCAAAAGGATATGGTTTCATTACATGGGGCTATTGGATTATCTTTGTTATACCAGTATTAACAATTGGATTAAAAAAGGTTATAAATAATGAATGATTTAATCAGTCAATTAAAGAAATATGCCCTTGAGGATTATCCAATACCGTTAGTTACTGAATTTTTAAATGACTATAAACTTCCCGATCAGGAGTTAAAGAATTATTTGCATTTTAAGGATAATAAGTATGCGCGAAACCTCGTTTATAAGAATAAGGATTTTGAACTATTAATAGTCTGTTGGCATCCAGAGCAAATAGCTCCAATTCATGGGCATGAAGGTGAAAAATGTTGGATGCGAGTGGAGGTCGGATCACTCAATATTTGTAATTATAAATTAGAATCAATTGAGCCTTTATCTTTAAGTATGGTAAATCAGATAAAAGGTGATGTTGGCTTTTTAGATGGACCCGCTGAAATTCACTCTGTGGAAAATATTTTTGATGAAGATGCCATAAGCCTGCATGTCTATGCCAAACCATTTTCTGAATGTGATATCTATAATTTAGATACTGGAAAGATTGATCGAGTTGAACTTGCTTATGATTCAATTGATAAGCAATTATGTTAATTCAACCTTTTTTCTGTTTATTATATTTTCTATAAATAAATAAAATTATAATTCCAGCTAGATTTGGAAACCAAATCTCTGGCCTTGACCAAGGAATCCCATCAAATGAAAAGTCTGTAATTGGCCAAAATAATTTTGTAGGAAAATATGCCTTACTATGAAAAGGAAAATCCAGTAATATATGAAATGGCCATGCCCACATAGCAAAAGCGATATCTTTATTATATCTCTGCACAATTGTAATGCACAGGAATGCACTAACAAAACTATGAGATATATCATAATTAATATATACCCACCATGGGATTGAATCTAGAGGTGGAGGTCCACCTCCAGTCATATTTGAAAAGTCACCTAAAAGCAATCGAACTACCATAAGAATCCCGAATGAAAAAAGGTCTGGCATCGCACCAAAAAAAAATGATAGTCGTGCAAATCCCCTATAGCCAAATAAACCTCTTCCCCAAAGGGCATGACTTAGTGTATCCATTATTGAAGCTCTGGAATATTTTCAAATAGCTTTAAGGATTCTGGGTTTGATAGTGCATCCTTGTTTGTTATTTGTTCACCATCAATGATTCTTTTTACTGCGATCTCAACCTTCTTACCATTAATAGTGTAAGGGATATCTTTTGTTTCTAGGACAAAGTGTGGGACATGTCGAGGCGAGCAATCAGCTCGAATAGAACTATTAATTTTTTCTACAAGTTTTGAATTGATTGAGCCAGGACTTCTTAGTTTTAAAAATAAAATTACTCTTTCATCACCTTTCCATATTTGCCCTATAATCACACTATCTTCAACTTCATCAATTTGTTCAACAATGCGGTAAATTTCTGCAGTACCAATTCTAATCCCGCCTGGGTTTAGAGTTGCATCGCTTCGCCCAAAAATTTGTACACCTCCATGGTCATTAATTAATATAAAATCGCCATGATTCCATACCCCAGGATATTTATCAAAATAGGCTTCATGGTATTTTTTACCATTCTTATCATTCCAAAAATAAATTGGCATTGATGGGAATGGTTTTGTACATACTAATTCACCTTTTTTATTTTTTAAAGATAAGCCATTTTGATCAAAAGATTTGACTGCCATTCCCAATCCTCGGCATTGTATTTCTCCACGATGAACGGGTAAGGTTGGATTACCTCCAGCAAAACATGAGATAATATCTGTCCCCCCGGAAATTGATGAAAGTTGAAGATTTTCTTTAAAATCATTATAAATGTAATCATAACTTTCTTCAATTAGCGGTGACCCTGTTGAAAAAATCGTTTTAAGCGAATCTAATGAATGAGTATTTATTGGTGATAATCCTTCTTGCTTACAAGCATCAATAAATTTGGCACTAGTACCAAAATGAGTTATTTTAAATTCATCAACCATATCCCACATTGTATTTGGATTAGGGTAAAATGGATTTCCATCATAAAGTACGATAGAAGCTCCGATCGCAAGATTACTTACAAGCCAATTCCACATCATCCAACCGCAAGTAGTAAAATAAAATACAGTGTCATCCATGGATATATTACTATGTAGTCGTAATTCTTTTAGGTGCTGAATTAGTGTTCCACCTGCTCCATGTACAATAGACTTAGGTAGCCCAGTTGTTCCACTTGAATACATTATATATAGAGGGTGGTCAAATGGAAGTTGATCAAAAATAATAGGAGTGGTTTTTTCATTAATAAAGTCTTCCCAAGATATTCCCTTACTAATTAGTGATATATCATAATCAACATGTACATAAGGTATAATAACTACTTTTCTTAGTGATGGTAATTGATCCGCTATTTCATTGATCTTTTTTGTTAGAACATATTTTTTACCATTATAATAATAGCCATCAGCAGCAAAAAGAATTGCGGGCTCAATTTGTTTAAATCGATCAAGAACACCTTTAATGCCAAAGTCAGGTGAGGATGATGACCATATGGCACCAATGGATGAAGTCGCCAACATAGCAATAATTGTTTCAGGGATGTTTGGCATAAATCCAGCAATACGGTCACCAGATTGAATCTCTAATTTGCGTAGGGAAGAGGATAGCTTTTCAACCGCATCAAATATTTCTTTAAATGATAAAACTTTACCTGAATTATTTTCATTTTTGAAATATATAGCAGGTTTCTCAGATCGAATTCTTAATAAGTTTTCTGCATAATTCATCCGAGAACCCGAAAACCATTTTGCACCGGGCATTTTTTCTTCATCATCAACAACTTCAGAATAATCATTCGAATATTCTATGGACATATAATCCCAAGTGGCTTTCCAAAAATCTGAAACATGATTTATTGACCAATCATAAAGTTGATTATAATCTTTTAGATTAATATCAAAGCGAGAATTCACTTGTAGGCGAAAAGCCTCCATTTGAGAAGTTTTTATTTGATCTTTATCTGGTTTCCAAAGAATTGGATTCATTGTTCTAATTTCATAAAAAAAGGCCTCCCATTAATTTACGGGAGGCCTTTTATATTATCGTATTTAATCAGTATTTATTTTTCTATACTCATTTCCGAAGGAATAATCATCACGGCTGGCACAGCAGCTTCACTTACCATATTATTGAATTTGTATAAATCATCAGTTAATACTTTATTCAATTTCTTATAGTGGACCTGAGCCTGTTCAACAAGATCCTCAAGAACATCATAAGACTGAGCCGTTGGTCTGGCATCAACACTTGATACTACTCCAACTAATGCTGCGATTTTATTATCCAATCTAATTGGATAATTTAACGGATCTTGTCTTGATTTAGATTTAACCTGGATCAGTCTTTCTTCAATTGTTGAAAGAGATTTTACCAATTCTTGACCAGCTTTTGTAACATTCTCATCCTTAAATCCAGATTCTTTCATTAAACCAGTAAGTGTATTTATCTGATCCTTAATGCTTCGAATTGTTAAAATCTTTTCATTGATTTCAGTTGTCCGATTTCTAATATCCATTAGAAGATCAAATTGATCCTGAAAATCAGATTGTGTGGTGTTAATCCTAGGATCTTTTAAGATATTAAATGACTGAGTTTGACTTTTGCCATTCAGAGTCATTTTAACTTTGTATTCGCCTGGGACTGCCTTAGGACCTATATGCCTGCCACCCCACATTACTGCATTGGGAACTTTTTTTGCATCTGGATATCTCATATTCCAAACAAAGCGATTCATACCTTCTTTTGTTTCCGCTACAGGTGATGGATTTTTTTTATCTTTTTTATTTGAAAAAGTTTTTATTACATCTCCATCAGATTCCATAAACTCTAATTTGAATTCATCATCTTTTCCTAATGCCTCTTTGAGGTAATAAAACGCCATCACGCCATTTGGTGGATTGGCGCCCCAGGTCGGACTAGGTCCACCCCAGCCACCGCCGCCGGGTAGACGATAAGTATCTCGAGGTTTATACATGTGGGAAATTGATCCAGCAACTTTATTTGTTAATTGATGTAGAGGTGTTAGATCATCTAAAATCCAAAAAGATCTACCTTGCGTTGCTACCACAAGGTCATTTTCTTTTACCACAAGATCAGTTACGG
>Ga0207992_1001220_pt1 | contig 11660 bp, 7 predicted proteins | sample ETN02SmetaG_FD_185788 | JGI IMG/M metagenome (GOLD analysis project Ga0207992, IMG submission 185788) | Marine microbial and viral communities from oxygen minimum zone, Eastern Pacific Ocean - ETNP2014F10-02SV255 (SPAdes) (version 2) | ecosystem: Environmental > Aquatic > Marine > Oceanic ...
AACAAGGGCATTTCTACTAACTGGTCCAGTTTCTGCGACAGATCTACTGTCTACGATTAAAATAATGTCACTTACAGCATCTCTTTCTCTTTCATTAATCATTAGTTTACCAGATCTTGCATATGCATTCCAATTAATTGATCTAAATTCATCCCCTTGGAAATATTCTCTTAACGAATAAAATTCAGAACCAGGTCCTGGTTGTCTAATATTTACAGCACCAGTAAATATTTTTGGAACTTTACTTTTTACAAAAGTATCCTTTAAATCTTCCATTTTTGGGAAAACCAGGAAATCATCATAAATTTGTACTTCTTTTTCTTTATGGAACATACCAAATGTATCTTGCATTCTAATTGATACAGGCCCAATAGTATAGAAACCACGTAGTGGAGTTTCTATAGTGTATTCGATAAAAGTCTCTCTTCGAGGCCCTAACTCCATAATAATGTAATTAGCACCCTCTTTGATTCTCATTACTTCTGGAACTCTATCTCTGACTTCTACAATCTTTGATAAAGCACTTTTATTTTGAACCCTTAAAGTTACTTTTACTTCACCGTCTTCAAATAATCTTGCTGATGATAATTTCCTCATTGCAACTATGTTTGAAAATGCAATACCTTCTTCTCCATCCCATTCATTAGAACGTTTTCCACTAGCAGCTACATCTGCATGACCACTAAATAAAGCAGCATATGTCAAAAATACAAATATAACCACAGCAATAGAAACTAATTGTTGATTTCTTAATGTTAACCCTAAAAGGTACATCGCAAGAGCGAGACTCGCAAACATTGCTGATTTGCGACTCCATGCCATTAATCATACCCCATAGAAATCTAGTAGTTTCAAACAGTAGGTACTGGAACTTCTCTAAGTATTGTTTGAACGACTTCACTTGGCTCAAGGCCTTTAATTTGGTGTTCTGGTTTCAAAATTAATCTGTGAGAAATTGCAAGTGTTGCCACCGCTTTAATATCATCAGGAGTAACAAAGTCTCTTCCTCTCATTGCAGCTGCTGCACGAGCAGTTTTTAGTAGGGCTTGAGAACCTCTAGGAGAGGAACCAACAAGAACACGTGGATCTTCACGGGTTCTGGAAACTAGTTCTACCATATACATTCTAAGTGCAGGATCAAGATATACATCTTCACAAGCTTGTTGCATTGCAATTACTCTTTGTGGATCTGTAATAACATCAACATCTACTCCGTCCTTTTTACGTGTGATACGTCTTGCTAGAATTTCATCTTCATCAGCACGGTCTGGATATCCAACACTCATCTTAAACATGAAACGGTCAAGTTGAGCTTCAGGAAGCGGATAAGTACCTTCTTGTTCTACAGGATTTTGTGTAGCCATTACAATAAATGGTGCAGGCAATTTATGTGTAACTGTACCGATAGTAACTTGTTTTTCTTGCATTGCTTCTAGTAAAGCAGCTTGAGTTTTTGGTGGTGCACGATTAATCTCATCAGCTAATAGTAGGTTACAGAAAATAGGTCCTGGTTTAAATGTAAATTCACCTTTTTTAGCATCGTAAATATTTGTACCTGTAATATCAGCAGGAAGCAAATCTGGTGTAAATTGTACACGCTTAAAGTCACAACCTAGTGCATCAGCAAAAGTATTAGTCATTAATGTTTTAGCCAATCCTGGATAATCTTCGAAAAGTAAGTTACCATTGGATAAAATATTAATCATAACATTGTCAATAACATGTGCTTTTCCAATAATCACTTTTTGTACTTCTGCAGAAAGTGCTTGTGATATAGCTCCAACTGCTTTCAATCGTTCTCTTACTTCGGGACTGCTTTGATGCTTTGGTTGAGCAGCAACTGGTGCAGCTGGTGCTGCAGGTGTTGGCATTGCTGGTGCTGGCATAGCTGGTGCTGGCATTGCTGGTGCTGGCATTCCCGGTGCAGGTATTCCTGGTGCTGGTGGTGTTTGTTGCATTTTTATTCCTCCATTTTCTTACTTACCCCATCGTCGGATGGTTCGCATTAGTTCCCGGAGTTCGTCCGGGGTATAAGTGCGATTCCTAGAAAACGCTAATTCTACTAGCCTAGGATCTTTAATCATACTCTGAACTTCAGCAGGTGTTTTCATTGTCATCTCATCGCGAGTAAGGTCATGAAATAACCTGACTTTGTTCATTAATGCTTCTCGAATTCTTTGGTGATGTTCTTCTGGTAGTACTTTTTTAGGTCTTTCTCTGAATCTAGTCAAATCAAATACATGTCTCCAATTTTCTTTATCAGGAACAACCATTACTGATATTGCTAATAATGCAATCATGTTTAGTAAAATTAACCATTTTAACCATGTATCAGACGTAAGCAATATTATTGTACTCATACTTTCCGAAAACGGTTCTACTAAAGGACTTGAGGAGTGTCTGCTTTCATCAAAAACAATGTTAAATTGGTCAGGATGTGATGTAATGACATTAGATAATTCTTGATTATCAAATTCCATCATATCAAAAATTAGAGTTTCGAAGTATGCATTGTTTCCTTGCCATTCATCTGGACCGCTCATAATCTGTGAAGTCCAACATGGTCTAGGATCAACACCTAAATGTAAACAAAATGATTCTCTTCCCGTTTCTTTGGCTTCATCAGAATCCCAAAGATAGTTTGCAAATGCACTTTGACCAGCTACAAAAACAATTGAACCAGTGACATCAATTTCATCATAGGTGCCTAATTCAGGCATATCTATTGCTTTTTGATTAGGATAATCAATTCTTACAATTAATCCGTTTTCTCCTGGTCCAAGAACTCTATTTCCTTTGTTGTCTATATTTCTGTCTCCTACATTATCTAAAAATGCATCAGGAGATGCAGAAGCTAAAACATGAACATTTCTTTCAATATAATTTTTTGAATTTTGATCCTCACTTTCCCCTTCTCCAGTTGTAAGAACTTGAATTGCTATTGGCATGTCAAACATTACTGGCATTACACAGGAATCAATTCCACCTTCATACTGAGCTGACTGTTCAGCACTACAACCTTTATTTTTATCTTGGATTTCTTTTTGTACACTTGCCAAAGCCCAAATGTTTTGCTGATCTTGATTTTCACTAATTTCTCCATTAGATAAATTAGTTACTGAATAGAAATTAGAACCATCTAATAATCCGCCATACGCATCATTATATTGAACTCCAAATTTATCTGCAACAACTTGTGCATTTGTATTATTTGATGCAACAATCACTTTCCCGCCTTTATTTGTAACAAAATCATAAATTGCATCTGCTTCAGTAATTGTTATTGGTTTTTCAGGAGCCACGACAAGCAACATTGTTCTATGGGGTTCTTTCCAGTCATTTACAAGCATGGGAGTTGACATTGTATTGGCCACATTATATCCTAAATCCAAATATCTTGGTGTTGAATCCCCTAAATCAGATGCCATTAAATCTAGTTGTCTCCATTGTAAATTATTTGATTCATCAGTAACATAAGCACTGTATAATGTATCTTTTCCCGAAGAAAAGATTGAGATAAGAATGAAAGATAATAGAAGAGTAACAATGAACCCAGCAAAAAGCGCAGATTCTAGTTTAATTTTTGATTTCTCTTCCACCATATTTTCACCAATTTAATCCGATTAACGCATACCCCACACATTTAGGTTTCAAATAGGTTGCCTTAGTGCGTTTACAGGAAAATTAGAGTTTCAAATTCAAATAATTAGTATCATTTCCGCCTTATTAGCACTGTGGCGCATAAAATGCTCATAATTGCCAATGTAATTGGGAACCCTGGTGTGAAATTACTAGATACTTTATCTTCTTCATTTGAATTTGAATTTGAATTTGAGTTTCCATCATCAAGATTTCCATCTGTTGTGCTTGATTTTCTAACTTCAAAAGTAATTTCATCATTTGCAGGAGGATTGTTATCTCCATCATTAATTGAGCCAAATGAATTTAATGCAATTGTCAGATCGCAATTCTTTGAGGGATGTGAAAGAGGGGCTGTTAATGTAATAGCAATTGTTTTCATTCCACTTTGCCCTTCAAGAGCAGCATCGATTGAAATTTCATTTAAAGCGTCTATATTAGAAATTTCTAATTGAGGGCAAGCCTTAGATTCAAACATAGGTTCAGAAGTTAAATCCATATCATTTCCAATATTTTTTACTTCGACATTAATGTCTAAATCAGTGCCCGCATTCATTGCACCACCAAGTTCTGCTATTTTTATTTCGAAACCTCTAATTCTGGGGATGGTTAGTTCTCCAGAAATGGTTTCTTCCTCTCCTACTGAAGGAAGAACTCCTGCATAACTATCAATAGAAACAGTTATCGAAAAACTTTCACGTTTTTCTGCTCTATATTTTAACACATCAACCCCACTAAATTCTAAAGTGAAAGAATCATTGCTTCCAGAACCTATTGTTGTTGAATCTATTTCTTCAGTTGTTGCCCCAAATGCTTCATCGAAATTGAAAGAGACATCTATTTCAACTTGATATTCATTATGAACCCAAAAATTTACAGAAGCATCGCCATCGTCATCAAGATCAATTGTGACATTTTCTCCATTAGTAAACCCAATTCCCCAACCCCCAACTTCAAGGTCTGGTTGTGCAGAAACAGATTGAGTACAAACTAGAGGCATTAATATCAAAAGAGTGCAAATAAAGATACTAGACTTCATTTTATTTCCCCTTTCAAACCGTCCAATACTTTCTTACATAAGACTTCGACCATCTTTTTTCTATAATTTGGAGGAAATGAGGTATTGTTTACTGGTTTCATATCTTGTCGAAGTTTAGATGCAATATCATCAATCATAGAATCATTGATAATGACTTCATTAGTGATATTATTATGTAACCTAGGAATGGATTCTAGAGCTGTAGTGGCAATTCGCAATTCAAAACCATTCTCATTTTTCCAAGCAGCTGCAACACCTGCTTCAGGGAAATCCCAACTTTCCCTTAAACATAATTTTTGATAATCTCCTGACCAAGATTTCGCATCTTCACTAATTTTCACATGTGTAATGATCTCTCCTGGCTTCAAAACGTTTCTTTTAATGCCATCTAATTCAAAAAATTCAGATAAGGGTAAATCACGTAAACCATCAGGACCACATAAATGAATTTGTGCATTTAGGACTAATAATGAAGGAGCCAAATCTGCTTGATAAGTCGCAACACACAATTCATTTTGATTAGGAATTACCCTACAGTCTGCAGAAGAATCACAATCACATTTATGACACCATTCAATACTTCTTCTCCATTCTTCAGCTTGATTAAACCAAAAACATCTGGTATCGAGGGCAATATTTCCACCTACAGTTCCGGATTGCCTAATTAATACTGATGCAATACTTGCTGCAGATTTTTTAATTATTGAATGAGCATGTTCTGAATTAGCCAAATCATGCAATCTTACCATTGCTCCAATATGTGTGGAATCCAACTGAAATAATTCCTCAATAGAAGCTAAAGAAATTACATTAGGTTTGGTATTCAAATGCCATTTGTAATTTGGAAGTAAATCAGTTCCTCCTGCAACCCAATCAAATTGTTCCCCGTTTTCAACAAATTTTGAAGAGAGATCCATCGCTTCTTCAATTGTTGTGGGTTGGAATAATTTGAAAGGTGGTGTTTTCATTGCGACTCATCTCCTTTTTTCATATGCCTTACTTCTTGATGTTTCCATGCACTTCCTGCTAACCTTGGATTTGCTAAGTATTCGTCAGAAGGAGTTACAGAAAGAGTCCATTGCTCATCTTGTTCTTCTGGAGGAATCGTTGAAATCTTTCCAAATAATGTTCCATTGTAATATGGTTCACGTTCAGTGTTTAGTTTTCTTTCAGCGTCCCTTCTTTTATGTTCAAGAGACCTCTTTTCTAATGATTTTTGTAAGTCACTATAATTTAAAACGGGATTTGGTAAATCGAGTGGTGATTTAATCTCTAAAACTTTCATTTTCTTTTCTATTTGTTTATACAATTTGTCAGGAGTAATTGGTAGTTCATTTGTTCTTACACCTATCGCATCATAAACGGCATTACATACTGCAGGTAAAATTGGAAGAAGTGGTCCTTCTCCGGCTTCTTTTGCACCAAAAGGACCTTCCGGGTCATTACTTTCAACAATTATGGGCACAACTTCAGGCATTTCGTGGACGGTTGGAATTTTATAATCAAGGAGATTTGGATTCATTAGACTTCCAGTTCTTCCATATTTCATTTCTTCACTAAGAACTTGGCCTAGACCCATGTGGCATGAACCTATTATTTGCCCTTCTACTGATAATGGGTTTAAGGCTCGTCCACAATCATGTGCAGCCCATACTTTGATTACTTTTGTAATACCTGTTTCAGGATCTACTTTCACTTCAGCCGCGTATGCTGAGAATGAATATGCTGGTGCTAAGCCAGCAGCTGCACCTTTGTGAACACCTCCCATGGGTGGTGTTCTATAAGCACCAGAACTGACTAATGCTCCTCGATCTTCTTGTGCTTTGTGTAAAGCCTCTAAATATGAAACTCCAACAGCTGGGTCTTTTTTCTGATATATTCTTCTATCTCCAATAACGAGAGAATCTTTATCAACATTACAAATTTCAGCAGTTGCTTTCAATAATTCTTCTCTAATATTTATTGCTGCAGAAATTGCTGCATTAGCATTCATGAAAGTAACTCTAGAACTATATGAACCTAAATCAACAGGAGATGTATCTGAATCTCTAGATTTAACTCTAATCATTTCTATTGGTAAACCAAGAACTTCTGAAACACTTTGAGCAACAACGGTATCACTCCCTTGTCCTATATCTGCAGCACCCGTATGTACAGTAACTCCGCCGTCCATATCGATTTTCAAATGAACTGTAGCATGTGGGAATTTGTTAGGATCCCAATGGATTGGTAAACCACTTCCTGAAATAAAGAACCCACAACCTATTCCAATTCCATGCCCAAGTGGTAATTTTCTAAATTTTTGGTCCCAGTCACATGCTTCTTTAACTCTTTCAAGACAATCCCTCATACCAATACTGGTGATTCTAAATCCCGTAATAGTTGAAGAATGAGGGGGCAATAAATTTGCAAGTCTAAAAGTAATTGGATCAACTTCAAGTTGTGTACATATGTCATCAATTCCTAATTCAACAGCACATCTACTGTTTACTGCACCATGACCTCTCATTGCCCCTGATGCTGGTTTATTCGTCCAAACTCGGGCCCCTGTGTAATGAAATGAACCAATTTCATAAGGTGCAGTATGTAGTACTCCATTATAGTAAGTAGTTACATGTCCAAAAGATGCAAATGCTCCACCATCAATTAATGCATCTGTTTCGATACCGCAAATTCTTGCATTGTCATCAACATGCAAATTCATTTCTATCTGTGATGGATGACGCCCTCTATTTGTATAGAACACCTCATCTCTATCAAATGTAATTCTAACAGGTCTTCCTGTTTTTCTGGCTAGAATTGCTGCACACATTTCATGAGGAAAGGGGTCAGATTTCCCTCCAAACCCACCACCCACGAATGTTCTATGAACATTAATTTGATGCATTGGTATTTTCAAAACATCTGCCAGTGAACGATGTACGTAATGAGGAACTTGTTGCGGAGTATAGAGTGTTAATCTGCCAGAAGGTTCCCAATTTGCTACTACAGCATGTGGTTCTGTGAATCCATGATTTACACCAGCAAACTTCCATTTTGCTTTAGAAGAAACATGAGGATTTTTCATATCTTCAAAATTACCAAATTCTTGAAAAACTCTTTTTTGAATATTACTTTTTCCGATATGATATTTACCTCTGTCATGTATTGGTTCATCGACATCTTCCAAACTTTTTTTCATATTGTGTGTGGGTTTTAATATTTCATAATCAACCTTTATTTTGCGCAATGCTTCTAGGGCAGTTGCTTCATTTTCTGCGGCGACACATGCTACCAAATCGCCCACATGCCTTACTTTATCCACTGCCATTGCATGTTCATCTTTAGTTACAGGCAAAACTCCAAACAAATCAGTATGTTGCTGTCCTGTTTCGATAGCCAAAACACCAGGGATAGATTCAGCTTCGGTTGTATCTATGCTTTTGATTCTTGCATAATGGTGTGGGGAACGTAAAATTCGCCCAATTAATTCATTTGGAATTCGGATATCATCTCCATATTTTGCTTGACCAGTAACTTTCCAATTTGAATCAACTAACGGAGTTCTTTTCCCTACGGAACTACCCGTAAGAAGATGGTCATGTCGATTTTTGCCTTTTGGTTGAGGTCTATTCCCTCCCTCACTTTCAGGTATTAGATCTAAATCTCTTAGTTTACTGAAAGGTTCACGGCCACCACTTCCTGGTTTTGCAAAGGGTAGTTTTCCAGGTTGTTGGCGATAACCTTTGATCTCTTTTGACATAATTTCTCCTCATTCTTGAATACGATCAATTCCAGGGTGCGGGTCTACTTTTGCAGCAGTATTATCTTCAACTGAATTATTAGAATTCAGAATTGCTGCTGCTGAATGTACTGATTCAATGATTTGCTGATATCCTGTACAGCGGCATAAATTTCCTTCAATTGCATTTTTGATTTCTTCATCATTAGGGTTGTTATTTTCATTTAATAATGCTGAAATTACAACAAGAAAACCGGGTGTACAAAAGCCACATTGACTTCCTCCACATTCTGAAAATGTTTTTTGAATTGGATGTAAATGAGATCCATCAGCAAGACCTTCAACAGTAGTAATCTCCTTTCCTTTTGTTTCTGCTGCTAGCGTTAAACAAGATAATTTAGGTACTCCGTCAATAAGTACTGCACAACATCCACATGTGCCTAAATCACATCCTCTTTTTACACCTAACATGCCTGTTGAGTCTCTTAAAACATCAAGTAAAATAGCATTAGAATCAATATTAATATTGTCAAATATCCTACTATTAATAATAGCATTCCAACTAGTTTTTTCACCAGTAGGAATCATTGGTACATGAGGTGTGTTTGACATTCCAGACATACATACCACCAAGAGTAAACACTTGAGCCTTACCAATAAAAGCCTCTAAATCAACCCCAATATGCTTCTCGAATTTGTTGATTTGCATCCATACAAGCAACAACATCCGAGGGCCTACTTGGCATTGAATTAGTACCATTTAGATGTTCAATCATTGGAATCACATTTTCTTCATTTACTACTCCCCATCCCACTTGTGTACAAGGTAAAATAGGAGACATAGGAGTTGTACCTGAAGTGGGGTCCCATGATGTAAAACTTGGATACCATCCAGACAAATTTAAAGCATCTCTTATGTCATCATTTGTTAATGAAAATGTACCGTTTTCCCCCATTGAACCATTTACCAGAAGACCTCCTCTAGCAATTGGATCTGCCCCTCCCGAATCATCATTAAATTCGGCTCTCAAATGTTGTATAACTTTTGATAATAATCCTGCAGTTCTTGGTGTGGCAAAACTTGTTCCGGACGTTTCATGATATCCATCAATGTCATCATGATTTGGAAGTACTTGAGTCCAATCAGCAGCAACGTCAGGATATGAACCACTCATCGTCTCCTTTTGGTCATCTCCTTCTTCTGCATACCCAGAAACTCCAATACTCCATGGTGGTCCAGCAGTACTATCTTGAACAGCAGGGCTTGGAGTGTTATCTGCAGCACCAGTATGTATTTTTTTCTCGGTAACTACGGCCACTTTTGTTGCATCTTCAATTCCAGGAACAGGCACGGAACCAATGGGGCCAAATGATGTTGTAATTATATCAACTAATGGTTGATTTGCAGCAGCTAGTACTGCGGCATCACTAAAGCCCTCAACAAAGAAAATAATAGCATCTGGATTTGCGTTCAAAACTGCTCCTGTTACCGCAGTCCCATGACCGTCATTTGGGTCATCTAAAATATGAATGTCCGTTTCACCATCAGGAGAAGTACCTATGATTTTTGTTCCAGGAAAGTAAACGATGTCTGAAGTTGTTAGATTATCCCAGCAAGTTTCAGTATCTGCTTCAACACGTTCAGAATAACTACCCTCAAATGTCAAATTACACCATTTGTTTACCCCTAATCCCTCTAATACTTCTTGAGGATATGTTTCATTTGTTCTAAAATGGTCATGATATACATTAATTCCAGTATCAATTGGGGCAACTACACTAAATGGCCTCCACCCTTCATTAATTTCTGGTTCAATGATTTCGATTTCTTCATTTCCGAAGCATCCACTAAGGCATGAAAACATCATTAATGATACAAGAATTATTGCATTAAAATGCCTTAGCATAAACTCTCCTAGAAACACTCTTTTATTTGTGTAGTGATTAATGTGAGGGTTATAACTAAAAAAAGAATCATTTTCAACGGTTTGTTACTTATGGCACGTAGTCAAATAATAGCTTTAGTTTTAGTATTGGTATTTTTATTACCCCCTGTGGTTGTAGCAGTATCTCCAACTACTGATTCGGTAGTTGAAGAAGTCACTGAAATACCGTGGTGGGAAACTACGAATATGGATGAAAATAGAGATAGAATTCACGATGCAATCCCTATTGCTGCTTCTGGAGGAGGCGGCGGAGGCTGGTTAGATGAAGACAATACAATTAGTGTAATTGTTGACTTTGATCATACCCCTACAGAAGACGATGAATTAATGTTGGAAGGAAGATTAAATTTTCAAACACAATTCCGTTATCATTTGATAGATTCAATGGCTGGAAGAATACAATTAGAGTATGTAAATGATTTAGTAAATCTTCCAGGTGTAGTTTTTGTAGAATTAGATGGTAGATTAACTACTGCCATGGATCATGTTGTTGAGAGTCATGGAGTAACTCAAGTTTGGGAGGATACAGGATATACTGGTGCTGGAAGCGTTGTTTCAATTATAGACACAGGAATTGATGGTTCACATGTAGGTTTAGATGATTTAGATGATGATAATTCCACAAATGACCCAAAGGTTATTGCATTTTATGACCCCGTAAATACTCCAGAATTAGAAAATGGAACAGAGATATTTCCTTATGACGATCAAGGACATGGAACTCATTGTGCAGGAATTACTGCAGGTACAGGAGCACCAGATCATACTTACGTGGGAGTTGCTCCACAAGCACAGTTAGTAGGTGTTAAGGTACTCGATGAAGGAGGTTCAGGTTCTTTTGCTACTGTGATGAGAGGAATGGAATGGACCGTTGAGAAGAAGCATGATTTCAATATTCGTGCTGCTAGTATGAGTTTAGGTGGACCTGGAGCAATTGAATGGACAAGTTCAGAAGAAGAGTCAGTAAATAGAATGGGTAATGAGATGATGCGTGAAGGAATTGCATTATTTATTGCAGCAGGCAATAGTGCAGTTACAGCACAAATAGGAACTCCTGGTTCCGCTGAAGATGTGATTACTGTCGGCTCATTAGATAAAAATGAAGGAGACCCAGGTGAGAATCCAATAGCTGTTTATTCAAGTCAAGGGCCTACCGAAGAAGGAAGAATCAAACCAAATATTGCATTTGTAGGTTCTGATGTAATGGCTCCAGATTTTAACACTGGAGATGGATATACTGGTAAATCAGGAACAAGTATGGCAACTCCAGGTGCAGCAGGAGTTGCTGCTTTAATGTACCAAGCAAATCCAGACT
>Ga0207992_1001235_pt1 | contig 11570 bp, 8 predicted proteins | sample ETN02SmetaG_FD_185788 | JGI IMG/M metagenome (GOLD analysis project Ga0207992, IMG submission 185788) | Marine microbial and viral communities from oxygen minimum zone, Eastern Pacific Ocean - ETNP2014F10-02SV255 (SPAdes) (version 2) | ecosystem: Environmental > Aquatic > Marine > Oceanic ...
CCAACAATAGGAGGCTCGGTCTATTTTGAGGTTGCAAAATCCGCGGTGAATAATTTAGCTACCGCTACTCAGGATATATCTAATCTTACACAGGCTTTCTTTTTCGCTCTAACCAGATAAAATTAATTTAGAAAGAATGTTTTTCTACGTGTATTAATTTTTGTTTCTAGTTCGTTTATTTTTGTTTTTTCGTCCGAGGTATGATCTTTTTTAGATTTTAATTTGTCTAGCTCTAGCCTTAAGAATTGTACGTCCCGATCAAGTTTCGCTAGTCTATCCTTCATCTGGTTAGATAATATTTTTTTAAAATCATCAATTTTATCACTGTCTGGAGAATAATAAATGTTTGTATTTCCACGATCTGTATCTTCCCAAAAAGTTGGGCCACTAAATCTTATCCTATTGTATAAACCCTCCATTAGACTAAGGTATGTTTGATTATCAAAATATGCTAAGTCATCGAGCACATCGGATACAATAGTCTCAGCAAAATCAAGTTTTTTAATTTTAATGTAGTGTAGTGCTAAACCTATTTGTAGAACGCGGACACCATTATTAACACTCTGATCTAGATCCTCTTTTGGATAATCAGGTGGATTATCAAGTTGCAGTATTTCTTTTAATAAGTGCTCTTGTAGTTCATTATCCCAATCATTTTCTGATATTAAAATAGATATTTTCTTTAGTTCTGTTGTTAAAACATCTACTATAAAATATAGAGAAGGATTATTTGCGGCTTGTTTGTATATCTCATTGCTATAAAACTTAAAATAGAAATAGCCTTGTTTTAATAAATCCATTTTTTCATGGTCAACGTATCCTTTTAACAATGCTGAGTAGTGAAAGGCTAGATTATATAAATTTCTTGGTTCATTATTTCTAATAGCGTGTTTGATCGCGAACCTCATAAACGTATTAAACCTTATATTAATATCTGTAATCAGGCTTTCCTGATTTAATTTTAACGCTAAAAGTCCGATTGAAGAAATTTCACTGGCAATTAAAGAAGCAAGCTCGTATTCCCCGTTTTCCATTTTTCTTATATAAGAGTTTCCCATCATTTTAAAAGATTTGACCTCATAAAAAGTATTTCTTTCTTCTAAGTCTTTATATTGATGTTCTACATATGTCCTAAATGTTGGGTTATTTCTAATTGTATCCGTTGCTGAAAAAAAGTTAGAAACATATAATTCTTTATTTTTCATGTATGCTCTAACTGTGTCACCTACACTTCGGATGATTTCTGTCTGGGCCTCTTTGAATGATATATACTCAAGTAGGTCATCAAATTGATCAATAGTTGACATTAGCTGGTACTGATAATGTTCGACAACTTTATTGTCTCTCATGGCTAAATGAACAGATTTATTTGTTAACCGATTTATATCATCAATATTTAAAGAATAAAGTTTTTTAATAACATTATCTGTCTTAGAGTATAGGAGGATATAAAATATATAAGGCAGAGAAAGCATTGATGATATTGGCAGATATAAATAAGTGTTAAGAATCACACTAGATAGTCTCTCCATTGGCCCAAAGTAGTACATAATTATTGTAGCATGGATTGAAGCAAGAATTAAAAACCAAATAAAAAGAAGGCTAACCCAGTCTTTTACAAACAGGTCCATAAGTTTTGGTGTAGACTCAGCAGCAATGGCGATAACGATAATAAGTGTCCCCAAAACTGTAGCAAGCACGCCCCCCCAGATCTCTGGTGCAAAGGTTAGGTCTACAGCATCATGAGTTTCTTTTCCTAGTCCAAATAAATATTCAATTTGTAAAATAATTTCTGGATAAAAATAATGAAATAAAATATCACTGCATATGATTACAATAAATACGATCACTAAAGATGCAAATAATCTATGTTTGTTAATTTTGTTTATAATATTTGCGAATAATATGGTTATCTGATTGTTCATGCTTTCTTAAGTAGTTAAACTGGGTAAACGAAAGCTACGATTATGAAAACAGTTTTTCAATATAGAAGAACATATCAAAAATATTGAAAAAATGACCCAATAAAGCATAAAAAAAGAATAATGGATTTATTGACTTTTAGTTGACCTTCACACTAACAGATGATAACTTTGTAGTCGCTCAGTCAGGGTTAGAGGTTCGCAGACTCGGGCAGAGACAGTGGAAGTAATTGCGAACCATTAATATAAATTAATTCTAACGAGGTAATTATGTCAGATTGGACAAATAGTCACGACTTAGTATATGCGTTTGTATGCGTTTCTTTTTTAGCAGATGGAGAAGTTGATGAGTCTGAAAAAGAAGCAATGCGTGGGAATGTAAAAGTTATGCTTCCTGATATGGGAGATGATGAGTATCATCAGGTTGAAAAAGAGGTAATTGATAAATTTATTGCATTGGGCGATGAATCTTCACGTTTTGGTCAATATGGTTCTTCTCTTGGCGCAGTTAAAGAAATGTTTACATCCGATGATGATCGCTATAAGGTGATAAAAAATCTTGCCTATATTGCTAGAGCAGATCAGTTTATTCATGAAAATGAAATGAAAATGATTGAGCAAGCTTGTAGTGCTCTTGACATGGAGGACAAGGTTAGCCTAGTTAAAACAGAATCAACTCTGTTTGTTGACTTCAAAGGTTAGTTTAAAACTATAAAAATATATAATAATGCCCAATATTACATATTGGGCATTATTATTTCTTAAGGACAGATATTTATGACAGACAAAAGAGCTAATAGCGATAGAAGATCAGATGATAGAAGATCAGGCGATAGAAGATCAGATTCAGTAAGTGTGTCTGATGATAAAAGAGACGGTGTTGATAGAAGAGATAATGACGAACGTCGATCCGATCTGGACCGACGCTCATAATAGTTTAATATTTAACAGTATACCCTTTGCATTCCTGATAAAAAGTTATTTAAAGAGAAAAGCGCTTGATCGATAGCATCTAAGGTCTCTTCTTTTTTATCATCAGTGTCACAAATTTTTCCGAGGAGTTTTTTAACAACCTCTCTGTGCCATTTGTCTGCATGCCGGTGTACTTCGAAAAACTTTAATGTTTCTTCTCCGTCTTCTACTCCATAGAACTTTTTCAATCCCTCAATTTTATTTTCAGAAATTTCTGGGACCATTGACTCGTAGCAATATAGAGCACCCATTCCAATATGATATCTTTCATCTTTTGATAGTTTCATGAAAGAGCCAACCAATGCTTCTGTTTCTTCTATCGCAGATGCATTTTTCATTGAATCTCTATTGTTTCCCATACCTTCACCAAAACGCATCCACAACTCAGGATGATTTTCTTCACCACGTTCTTCATCAATTAAATTATCTAAAATTTCTTGTCTAACAGTTATATCTTCACAGTTGGAGTGGATTGAGGACAAGTATCTTGGGAACGCTGAAACATGCTTAAAATATTGTGCCGCATATTCTTGAATAATAGACCTATTTAGTTCTCCAGCATTCCACGCTTTGTAGAAGGAGTGATTCAACAGATGATGTTTTTCAATTTTCTCTCCCACTTTATTTAAAAATTCTGTTTTGTTCATATTTTTTCTCCATTTTATGATTATTTAAATTATCCTAGCCAAATACCAGCACAGAAAAATACGCCTGTAAGGAAATGCAATCCAATAGTTCCTGCATTTGCTGGCTGTAAAAGCCTATTATCATAGTGCTTGTAAAGGGTTTTGATAGTGTAAATACTATAGAATGATGTAATAAGTGATATTAGAGATAGCATTGGAAATGTTTCAGGCTTTGTCAGGGCTAGCGCTATGATACTGATAAACGCACCAATTACTAGAAAAACATATCCTACTCTAGCTTTTTTGGGCCCAAAGACTACAACAAGATTATTTTTCCCAGTGGCTTTATCTCCATCATGATCTGGGAATTGGTTAACATATACGATAGCAGCAACAAGGAGGCCGATGGGGATTCCTGCTAAAATTGCATCATTAAGGTATGTAGTATCTCCTTTAGTTTGAACAAGAAAACTTCCTGCAACCATTAGTGGACCAAAATTCAAACCAATCAGTAACTCTCCCAATCCTTTTCTAGATGCAAATCTAAAAGGTGGGGCAGTATAGAAAAAGCCAGATAAAAACCCAATTAAACCTAGGAATAATATATTAATCCCTGCTATATCAATTAATGGTATACCGATTAAAGCACTAAGTGCAAAAGTAGCGATTGAAAGGTATAACATTCCTTTAGCTGATATAAGTCCCATTTGTATACTTCTGCTGCCACCTGAAAAAGGAACCATATAGTTATAATTTGCTTCATCGGTCCCACTAGTATGATCAAAATAATCATTGGACGTATTAGTCCCAATATGTAGAAAGAATCCTCCAAGCATGGTTAGAGCAAAGTAAACCCAATCTATTGGTACGTATCTGCTAGCAACTGCAGCTCCAAGCAAAATAGGTACTATTGTTGCTGTAAGAAATGGTAGGCGCATAATTACCATCCAACAAAACATTTTAGTAGTAAAACTAATTTTGGGACGCACGGATTCTGCAGTTTTATCTTTTAACGGTATTGTAACGCCGCAATAACCGATATGATTACCATTTTTGTCTTTTGTGGGGGTTATTTTGATTGTACATGGAATCTCATGCCCATCTTTATGTAGAAAAACGGTGTCGCCCTCCCATTTCCCTTTTTCGACTGATTCTGCCAACCAATTAACAACATGACCGAGAACAATTTCGCCTGCGCTGAAATCACTTACCCTACTTTTGCCAATAATCTCATCTGCGCTAAAACCAAATAATTCCTGCGCACCTTCACTGAAAGTTTCAATTTTCCCATCCAGATCGCAAGTTATAACGCTTTTTAACTCATCATTCATTGTGAATTATCCTTTATTTTTGAATTAAATAAGGTGATAAATTTATATTTAATATATAATGAGTACACCAACAAAAAGAGTTGCCTTTCATACACTAGGATGTAAACTGAATTTTTCGGAGACATCATCCATTTCACGTGATTTTACTCATTCTGGTTACGAAAAAGTTGAGTTTAAGGATTTCGCGGATGTTTATGTTATAAACACATGTTCTGTTACTGAAAATGCAGATAAGGAGACGAAGAAACTGATCAGACGTACAAAGCGAATCAATCCCGATTCATTTATTGCCTTGATTGGTTGTTATGCTCAATTAAAACCCGGTGAACTAATAAGCTTGGATGGTGTAAATATGGTTGTCGGGGCTGAAGAAAAGTTCAATTTATTGGATCATTTAGACAAGATAGATCTTAGAACTAATAAGAACCTAATGTTGAACAGTGACATAAAAGAAACTAAAGCATTCAAGCCGTCTTACTCATATAATGATAGAACCCGATCATTTTTAAAGGTCCAAGATGGATGTGATTATCACTGTACTTTTTGTACAATACCTAGAGCGAGGGGAATTAGTAGAAGCGGAACAATTGAAAAAACCATGAAAATTGCAGAAAAAATAGCACAAACTGATTCGAAAGAAATTGTACTAACTGGAGTAAATATAGGTGACTTTGGTTCTGGATCTAGTGAATCATTTTTTGATTTAATTAAGAGAATGGATATGCTCAAGGGTATAGAGAGAATACGTATTTCATCAATAGAGCCAAATTTACTTTCAGATGAGATAATAAAATTCTGCTCTATTTCAGAGAAATTTATGCCTCACTTTCATGTGCCTCTTCAATCTGGATCAAATAAGATTCTTAGATCTATGGGCCGTAGATATAACAAGTCAGATTTTGCAAGTCGTATAAAAAAAATTAAATCATTGATACCAGAAGCATGTATTGGTGTAGATGTAATTGTTGGTTTTCCGACAGAAACAGAAAAAGATTTTATGGAGACATATGATTTAATTGATCAGCTAGAAATTTCATACCTACATGTTTTTACATATTCTGAAAGAGAGAAAACTAAAGCTTTACAATTAAAGCCAATTGTCTCTAGAGAGAAAAGAGCGGATCGGTCAAGAAGATTACATGAGTTATCTGATAAAAAAAGGGAGTTCTTTTATGATCGTTTTATTGGGGAAGCAAAGTATGCGTTATTTGAAAGTATAAAAAATGGTGATTTGGTTGGCCATACGGATAATTATATAAAAATACGTGTAAATGGGGATAAATCTCTGGTAAATACAATTCAAAAAGTAAATATTTTAGATAGAGAAAATGAATATATGAGAGGATATATATATTAATAATTTAATTTTTATTAATTTGATCAAGTATCCATAATATGTTGTTTTTCAATAACCAAATTATCAATTTTTAAATTCACTAGCAGGTGGACAAGTACAAACAAGGTTTCTATCTCCATATGCATTATCAATTCTTCCTACTGGAGGCCAATATTTATGATTCTTCAGATGGTTAGCTGGGTATGCTGCATTATTACGTGAATATGGATGTGTCCACTCATCTGAGGCTATACAAAGTGCGGTATGTGGAGCGTTTTTTAATAGATTATCATTCTGATTATATTCACCATCTGCTATTTTTTGTATTTCGTTTTTGATAGAAATCAGAGCTTCACAGAAACGATCTATCTCCTCTTTTGATTCACTCTCAGTAGGTTCTATCATCATTGTACCATTGACAGGCCAGGACATAGTTGGTGCGTGAAATCCATAATCCATTAATCTTTTTGCGATGTCTTCTTCGCTAATACCATATTGATTTTTTATTTCTCTTAGATCTATGATGAACTCATGAGCATTAAAACCATTATCTCCTTTAAATAGAACAGGATAATGAGACTCAAGTTTTTTAGCCATGTAATTTGCATTTAATATTGCAGTTTTAGTTGCCATACTAAGCCCATAAGAATTGAGCATAGCAATATAAGACCACGAAATGACAAGAATACTACTACTACCATAAGGTGCTGCTGATACAGCACTAATAGATTTATCATTAGATCCTTCTAGACTAACATGAGATGGTAAAAATTTTGACAGATGATTTTTGCATACAATTGGTCCCATACCTGGGCCTCCTCCTCCATGGGGAATGCAAAAAGTTTTGTGTAGGTTAATATGCATAATATCACCACCAAAATTACCGGGTTTACAAAGACCAACCATTGCATTTAAATTTGCTCCATCTATATAAACTTGGCCGCCATTATTATGCACTATATCACAAGCTTCTATTATATTTTTTTCAAACACTCCATGTGTTGATGGATAGGTTAACATAATCGCAGATAGGTCATTAGAATTCATCTCAGATTTTTTTCTAAGTTCGGGTATATTAATATTCCCATTACTATCGCATGAGATTATTTCTATTTTCATACCCGCCATGATTGCACTAGCTGGATTTGTACCATGAGCAGACTCTGGTACAAGACAAATATTGCGGTGACTATCACCATTATTTATATGATAGGCTCTAATTATAAGCAGCCCAGCATATTCTCCCTGTGCTCCTGAATTTGGTTGCATTGAGCAGGAATCAAAACCAGTTAATTTTGATAACCAGGAACTTAAATCATTAATTAATCTAGAATATCCTTTAGCTTGTTCTAGAGGTACGAATGGATGAATATCAGAAAATTTGGACCAAGTTACAGGGATCATCTCTGTAGTAGCATTTAATTTCATTGTACAAGATCCTAATGGAATCATACTATTATTTAGTGAGAGGTCTTTTGCTTCAAGGCGATGAATATATCTGAGTATTTCTGTTTCTGAATGATATTTGTTAAATATTGCATGATCTAAGAAAGCGATTTGTCTTTTAAGGCTTTCAGGTAAAATAAATATATTATCTTCCTCTATTAATTTTGAATTAAATATATTACATATTGTTAATATGTCATCATTAGTTGTGGTTTCATCAATAGATATCCCTAAACTCCCATCTTCAAATTTTCTAAAATTAATTTTTTCTTTATTTGCTTTATCTTCCCAATCATTGTTGGGAATAATTCTAATCGTATCAAAAAAATGATTATAAAAAATCTTAATCCCTTTATTATTTAATGATGCCGCAAGTTTTGAAGATAGATTTTGTATTTTTTTTGCGATAGCTTTTATATTATTTGGACCGTGATATACTGCATACATTGATGAAATAATCGCTAGTAAAACCTGAGACGTACATATATTAGATGTTGCTTTTTCTCGGCGAATATGTTGTTCTCTAGTTTGGAGAGCCATCCTCAAAGCACGATTATTATGCACATCATTTGAAACGCCAATTATTCTTCCAGGTATTTTTCTTTTAAAATATTCTGATGTTGCGAAAAATGCAGCATGTGGTCCCCCATAGCCCATTGGGACACCAAATCTTTGTGTATTTCCTACAGCAACATCAGCTCCCATTTCCCCAGGAGTTTTAAGTATACTCAATGCTAATAAATCTGTGGCTAAGCAGGTATATATCTTATAATCTTTAGCTTTCTTTATCAGTTCAGTATAGTCAACGACATTCCCGTCTGTTGTTGGATACTGTAATAATATCCCAAAGATTTTTTCATTTATATCGAACGTATGTTCGTACTCTATAATTAATTTTATGCCCAAGGGTTCAGCTCTTGTTTTAAGTACGTCAATTGTTTGGGGGTGACAATTTTTTGAAATAAAAAAACACTTTTTATCTGGTTCTTTTGTCGTATTATAAAACATAGTCATTGCTTCTGCCGCCGCAGTGCTTTCATCGAGGAGTGATGCATTTGAAAGCGGTAAACCAGTGGAACTTGTAACCATAGTCTGAAAATTCAATAATGCTTCAAGCCGACCTTGACTAATTTCTGCTTGATAAGGAGTATATTGTGTATACCAGCCAGGGTTTTCAAGGATATTTCTTTTTATTACGTTAGGAACTAATGTGCCATAATACCCCATTCCGATATATGATTTATATAATAGATTTTGATTTGAATATTTTTTTAACTCAGCAATGACTTCATTTTCAGATAAGTTCTTTTCAATTAGATTTTCACTCGCTGGAGACAATATGTTTTCTGGAATAACTTTTTCAATAAGCTTATCAAGTGACTTAATGCCAAGGAAATTCAGCATTGTTTTTATATCTGATTTATTTATCCCAATATGGCGAGATAAAAACGCAGTCTCATTTTCTATCATGATAATTTGTGATTGTTGTTATAATTTTTTTCTAATGAATAGTCGGCTGAATTTATGTAGATATTTAACTCTGTTTTAGTATAATATAATTCCAAAATTAAAATTTCAGATATAATCATTAATTAGATAAATTTAGAGGCTAGAATGGTATAATAATTTTAATTAATTGAAATATTACAATAATAATATATCCTTAACTGGAAAACATAAACAGGGGCCAGAATGTCAATAACAAACTTAGTTGAATTGCAAGATATAGATTCCCAGTTAGATGATTTGAATGGCTTGCTAGGTGACCTTCCTAAAATGGTAGAGGAATTAAATGAACAAGAAAGTAGATTGATATCTAAGTTAGAAAAAGACAAGGTAAGATTGAAGGAGATTAATCTAGGTTTAAATAAATCCGAAACAGCTAATTCCGAAACACAAGAAAAAATAAACAAACTAACGGATCAATTATTTTTAGTCACAAATAATAAACAATATGATGCATTAACCAATGAGATTGATCATTTAAAAGAACAAAAAGACGAAAATGATTCTCATATAATATCATCTATGGATGAAAATGAAATATTAGAAAAAAATATAAGTGAAAATGAAACTTTACTTGAAGACTTAAAATCAGATTTAGATATTCGCCGAAAGAAACTAGAAACAGCGCTATCAGAAACATCAGAAGAGAAAGCTGCACTTGAAAAATCACGTGAGAAACAGATTTCAAAAATTGATTCTAGTACTATTCAAATTTACAAAAAAGTGATATCAGCTCGGTCAGGGATTGCGGTTGTTTCTCTTTCAGGTGATTCATGTGGTGGATGTGGTGCTGCCTTACCTATCCAAATGGCCTCAGAGATAAGAGCTTCGCATACACACAGATGTGATAATTGCGGACGATTTGTTTATAGTAAGAAAAATTAATTATATTTATTGAGCTAGTTGGATGATTGCTCTATAATGATATATAATATCATATATAGAGAGGAAAGTCCGAGCACCGCAGGACAAGGAGCCTTGTAACGCAGGGAATCCGTGAGGATATGGAAAGTGCAGCAGAAAATAGACCGCCTATTATAATAGGTAAGGGTGAAAAGGTGGTGTAAGAGACCACCAGCCATTCTTTAAATAGATTGAGCTTGTAAACCCCTCCTGGTGCAAGATCGAATAGGTTCAGAGATGTTGTCCGCATCATATGATGAACGGGTAGATCGCTCCAGCTTACTGGTAACAGTAAGCGCAGACAAATGATCATCAAACCCATTGGGTGAACAAGACTCGGCTTATAGACTAGCTCAAAAAAATATTAATAGAGAAATGATCAATGGCTAAAAAATCTAAATTATTATTACCCAATATAGAAAAACTATCATTTATCAACAATAATTGGAAACAAATTGGTATTATTTTCTGTCTTATAATCTTGATATCATTCTTATTCCCAAGAGGAGAAACGCTACAGTATTCATATAAATTGAATGATATCACTAGAGAGCCAATAATAGCACCATTTACGTTTCCTATACTTAAAACAGTAGATAATTATGAAATGGATAAGGAAGCTGAAAAAAAATCAGTTCCTTTTATTTTTAACAGAAGAAAAAATGTGGTTGATAATCAACTGTTAGAACTAGATAAATTTTTTAAATCTATAAATGATTTACGGTCTTCAATTTGGAGATATAACGAATCCAAACAGCTTTATTATGAACGTAAATATCATCTTACTTCTGAAAAAGCAAAAAATGAATTTATTGCTGATAGTACGAGCCTTGCTATTATTTCAGAAGTTTTTAATAAAGAGTACTCTTTTACAACTTCAAAGGATTCTTCTTGGAATAAATATCTAAATTCTGATAGCGACCCTAGAAAGCTCAAAGATTGGATTTCGCATAAGAATATTGTAAGCCAAATATGTAAAAACAGGTGGTCTGAGGGTATATATGATATATCGATAGATAGTATTATTAGCAATAAAGTAAAAGTTAATCAAGGTCAAGTTCCTATCATTTCAAAGAAACAGGATTTTAATAGCCTTGAGATTGCATGGACAAAAGCAAAAGAAGAATATATTAGTAAGGTTGATGTAGAAGATCCTTTTTCAGACATTGGGTATGATATTATTGTAGAGCATATGTCCCCAAATCTATTATATGATAGAGCTCTAACATTATCAAATCAGAAACTAAGTATAAAACAAGTGCCACGCAGTAAAGGAGTCGTTCTTGAAAGAGAATTAATTGTGGACGCTAATATTAGAATAACAGAAGATGTGCTTCAAAAATTAAATTCTTTATCATTTGCAATCGATAACAAAAATAAAGGTCGATCTTCGAATAATATATGGAATTATTTAGGGAGAGTAATTCTATTATCAATTGTGATATCGTTATTTTTTACATTTCTTTATATGTACAGAATAGATGTTTTTATAGACTGGAAAATGATTTTACTAATGTCTATAATTATA